>ERZ779632.202-NODE-202-length-39482-cov-6.592082_pt1 | contig 39482 bp, 26 predicted proteins | sample MGYA00514194_ERZ779632 | MGnify/ENA primary metagenome ERZ779632 (study PRJEB29562, sample SAMEA4376704) | mouse gut metagenome | isolation source: Cecum | study: EMG produced TPA metagenomics assembly of the A DSS colitis mouse model was used to assess the... | reverse complement strand
ATGTCGGCGACAGTGCTTTCAGACCAGTCGCGGGGGGGGGGGCGCCGTCAAGCGCGTCACAATTGCCAGTGAAACGAAGAAGCAGAAAAAATCAAAGCGAGGCAGGAATGACATTCATTCCTGCCTCAGCTTGTCGAAAAGCGGTCTGTCGTTAAGAAAAGCGGGCAGGCCGCTTTTCTTAACGACACGCGGCATCTATTTTTGCTCATTTCAGGTTATTTTTAACCTGGTCATTGTAAGTAAACGGACAGTCGTGATACAATCCATCCGCGTATATTTGTTTGGAGAACAGGACAACCTGACGGCTGCCCGCTTTCTGGTGGACTGTTGCGGCAAAGCACAGAGGGGAAACCGGCGTATGGATACGAAGTTCGCGAAAAGCGCTTACTGGAATTTTCTGCTCTGGGGAATGTGTTCCTCACTGAGTGTAACCCTGTCCACCATCATAGACGCGACGCTGGTGGGCAATTTGATAGGCGGCAGCGGTCTGGCGGTGTCCAATTTGGCCACGCCGGTATATCTGCTCTACGCCCTGTTCGGGCTGACTCTAGGGATGGGGAGCGGCGTGCTGATCGGGGGAAAGCTGGGCGCCTCGGATGTTGAGGGCGCGAACGATCTGTTCCATCAGGTACTGACCGCGGGACTGGTTCTGGGGCTGGCCTGTATGGCCCTGGTCCTGCTGTTCCGCACCAGCCTGTGCCGGTTCCTGGGGGCGGAGGGAGAACTGCTGGCTCTGGCCCAACCGTACTTAACCGTTGCTTTTGCCGCCGCGCCAGTGTTTATTCTTTACCATATTCTGAACTTATGCGTGCGCACAGACGGCGCGCCTAAACTGGCCGCGGCGGCGTCCGCCGTTATGATCGCGGTCAATCTGGGGCTGGATCTGCTCTTTATGGCGGTGCTGCGTTGGGGCATCGCGGGCGCTTCCGCCGCGCTGTGCATTGGGGAAGGCCTGGGGCTGGTAGTACTGCTGACCCATTTCACCAAAAAAAACGCCCTGCTGAAGCTCCGACTGAAGCGCCCCCGCTGGGAAAGCCTGAAGGGGTTTGTGGGGAACGGATTCGGCGTCGGCTCCTCGCAGATTTTCCAGGCGATGGTGATGCTGGTGTTCAATACCCTTCTGCTGGCGGATGGGGAGAACGGCGTAACCCATGTGGCCATTTTCGGCGTCATTTACACCATGAGCACCGTTCCGCAGGCAGTGTTCGACGGAGCGGGAAGTGCCATGACCACCGTGGTGTCCATCTTCACCGGGGAGCGGGATGACGAAGGCATCCTGACCGTTCTGAGGCTGGGCCTCAAGATTGTGTGCGCCGCCGGCGCGGTGATTGCCGCGGGCTTTCTGCTGGGAGCGGAGAGCATCCTGCGCTTCTTTGGCTTGGAGGGAGACAGCATTCCCCAGGCGGTCAACGCGTTCCGTATCTATTCTGTCAGCGTGATTTTTATGGGGGTCAACGCGCTGGCCGTCTCCTTCTGGCAGTCCATCGGTTGGGCGAAGCTGGCGGCGTGGATGTCCGTGGCGCGCAACTTTGTTCTCATGCTGGCGCTTGGCGTGCTGCTGATCCCGAGTATGTCCATCGCGGGGCTGGGACTGACCTATGTGTGCGGTGAGGCGGTGTGCATGCTGGCGGCGGCGGCGCTGCTGGGCGGCTCCGCCGCTTATGTGCGGAAAAAATACCGAATGACCGGTGCGGTGTTTGAGCGGTACTACACCATTCAGACAGAGAGCGTGACCCAAATTGCCGCCGACCTGGAGCGGTTGTGCGAGGAGTGGGAGATCGGTCCCCAGCAGACCTTTTTTATCAACCTGATGGCGGAGGAGCTGCTGATTAACATTATTAAATTCGGCTTGACAGATAGGCAGAAGGAGTATTACATCGCCATCCGTGTGATGAAACAGGACAGCGGCGAGGACGGGTATATCATGCGTATCCGGGATAACGTCAACAGTTACAACCCCTTTGAGCACCGCGGAGACGACATCGACAACGCGGTCATTCGTATGATCCGTACCAAGACCCGTTACTACGACTACCAGCGCAAGCTGATTTTCAACTACCTCTATCTGATATTGTAGCGCGAAGAAAGGGGATGCGGTATGTTTGAAAATATCTTTGAGAGCAGCAAGGAAATCGACCGCCTTGCGGTGCAGAACCGTCTTTTGAAGGAGTATGAGGAGCCGGTCTGCCTCCGCCTGCTGGAGGGCCGTCAGGGGGTCCGGGTGCTGGACGTGGGGTGCAACAACGGCAGTAAAACGGCGGCCCGGTTTTCCCGTTCCGGCGTTTCAACGGTCATAGGGCTGGAGTACAACCAAACCCTGGCCGACCGGGCCCAGGAGGCCTATGGGGACGACCGGTTTTCCTTTTACCGGTGCGACGTGGAACAGCCGGAGTTTCCAGATCAGCTCCGGGGCTGGATGGCGGAGCGCCAGGTGGAGGCGTTTGACCTGATTCACCTCTCCTTTGTACTGATGCACTTAAAGGATCCAAACAAACTGTTGGGTATATTGAAGCCCTTCCTGGCTCCGGCAGGACGCCTGCTGATTGTTGAGGCCAATGACAGCTCCAGCGTCCTGTCCCCCGACCCGGAGGGACTGCTCACAGAATTTTTGGATATTTTGGCCCAGGATCCATTCTCAGGCGACCGTTATTTCGGCGGCAAGGTTCCGAAGCTGCTGGAGGAACAGGGCTATTCTCCGGTGAAGCTGGAGTGTCAAACGATTGACGCGCGGGGGCCGGAGCGGGGGAAAAAAGAGGACCTGTTCGATATGTTTTTCTCGTATTTGCCGGAGGATGTCCAGATCCTGCTGGAACAGGAACCAGACCATCCGCGGCCGGTACAGTGGAAAAGATGGATACAACAGAAATTTGAACGGCTTCAACAGCTTGTCCTGGCGGAAGGCACCTCAATTTCCATGGGACTGAATATCTTTACCGCGGGGAGAAGTGAGGATGTCCCCCTTCGCGTCCAACGGCTGACCGAGAAATATTTGGACCAGATTACACAGCTTTGCGGCCAGTGCGTAGGAGAAAATTTATATTCCAAAGAGGAGCTTGCCTCTGCTATAGGCCAGCCGGATCAATGCTTTGAGCTGCTTTTAACCCCAGAAGATGAGATCGGGGGATATTGCTGGTCCCGCCTCACGCCTCTGGACGCGGCGGCAGCGGACGCGAAGCTGCCGCCGGGGCTTCTGCGGGAGCGTTTGGGAGATGTCCCGATGGTAGCGCGGATTCAATCGGTGGGCACGTCTCCGGCCTTTCGGACGCTTGGGCTGTGTCGAGAGCTGCTGGAGCGGGCGCTGGACTGGTTCCGGGAAATGGAGGCCAGCGCCGCCATATGTACGGCCTGGAAAAGGGGCGGCTTCGTGCCGTTAGCCAGCAATTTGCTGAAGTGCGGCTTTCAGCATTTGACCGACTCCCGTATGGTGTGGTATGGCCGCAAAGACTTGGTCTGTCCCTGCTGCGAGGGCCGGTGCAAGTGCGGCGCGGCGATCTATTATAAGGTTTTGAAAGGAAAATGGGCAACATGAAATTGAAATTACTGCCCAAGCTGATGATGTCTCTGACCATTCTGGGCATAGTACTCACTCTTTCCCTGGCCTTCTTCGGATACCATAATACAAAGTCGTATCTGGAGGATATGTATGAGTACCGGGTTACCTTCGGGGCGAAGAGCATCGCCGCCATGCTGGATCTGGATGATGTGAGAACAATTCTGGCCCCCGGCGGCGATCAGACGGAGGCGTACCGGCGAACCTCCGCCCTGCTGAACCAGCTCAAGCGGGAGGGCGGGATATCCTTTCTCTCCCTTGTCAGCAACGACGCGGACAGCGTGACCTTTTACATTGACTGCAACGTGCCGGAAATGGGGGACGATCCCGCCGATGAGATGCCCTACGGCACCGATGTCCTGTACACCGACGCCGCGAACGGGGAGGAGGATTTGCGGAAATATTATGACATCTGGGAGTGCTACGCCAACGGTCAGGCGGTGGATCCTCCAGCGGTGACAGACAACAGCTACGGTTATAACTACACCGTTGTCGCGCCGATTCTGGATGAGAATGGCCGCACCATTGCCGCCATCCAATATATTCTGGACATGCATGATATGCGGGAGCATCTCAACTCCTACCTGTACTCCACACTGACCATCGCCCTGGTTGTGGTGGGGCTTTCGGTCGTGGCATACATCATGTTCATCCGGAAGACTGTGACCCAGCCCATCGGCCGGCTGGCGGAGTTCGCCAAAAACGTTACCACCGCCGGCCGGTTCAACACCCGGGGCATTGAGCTGAAGACCGGGGACGAGATTGAAGCGCTGGGCAGTTCCTTCAACTTTATGCTGCTGGAGCTGGACCACTACATTCACGACCTGACCGCCATGACGGCGGAGAAGGAACGCATCAGCGCGGAGCTGGATGTGGCCACCCACATCCAGTCCTCCATGCTGCCCTGCATCTTCCCCGCCTTTCCGGAGCGCGGCGAGTTTGACATTTACGCCACCATGAATCCCGCCAAGGAGGTGGGGGGCGACTTCTACGATTTCTTCATGGTGGATGAACGCCATCTGGCCATCGTCATGGCCGACGTTTCCGGCAAGGGCGTGCCGGCGGCGCTGTTTATGGTGATTGGCAAAACCCTCATTAAAGACCACACCCAGTCAGGGACCGACCTGGGCAGCGTGTTCTCTGAGGTGAACGACCTGCTGTGCGAGTCCAACAGCGAGGGCCTGTTCATCACCGCCTTTGAGGGAGTGCTGGACCTGATGACCGGGGAGTTCACCTTTGTGAACGCCGGACATGAGATTCCGTTTATCGCAAAGAATGGCGAGCCCTTCGCACCCTATAAGATTCAGGCAGGCTTTGTGCTGGCGGGGATGGAGGAGATGAACTACCGCTGCGGCAGTCTGAATCTGGCCCCGGGGGACAAAATTTTCCAGTATACCGACGGCGTTACTGAGGCCACCGACGCGAATGAGCAGCTCTATGGTATGGAGCGGCTGGGGGCGGTGCTCAACCGGAACACCGACAAGAAGCCGGAGGAGCTGCTGCCCCTGGTCAAAGCGGACATCGACGCCTTTGTGGGCGCGGCCCCCCAGTTTGACGACATTACCATGCTGTGTCTGGAATTCAAGCGCTATATGGGGCAGGAGCGGGCGGAATGAGCAACAGGAGCTGTCAGCCGCGGGCTGACTGAGGATTGTACGCTGCCGCGGGAAAGCTGTAGGGGTTCTCTCTAACAACGTTAGAGAGAACCCCTACCCATTTCCCTTGACGGAATGACATTGCGTTCTGGTATTTTGCCGTTTTACAAGATCAGCCGGCAGTGCTTATTCCATGCCGGTGATAATAGTGCCGTTGGCCTGCTCGTTGACCCAGTTGATCATAATGGGCAGCAGCAGATTCAGGGCCAGAATGAGCACGAAAATCAGGATAAAGCCGATCACCGCATTCTTCAGCGCGCCTTTTGCCTTCTCGCGCTCCTGGGGCTCCTCCGCCTTGGCGTATTTCACGCCCAGCACCACACAGTAAAGCGCGCCCAGCGCGCCTACGATGGCCAGCAGAGGGGCCATCAGACTGTTGAGCAGACTGACGATTGGAGCGACGACTGTTGTAAACATAATATGTACCTCCTAAAACTAAGCGTTTTGATCCGGCGGGCAGGGCCTGACGTTCCGCCGCCTCGCGCATATGTTTATGATAACGGCGGACAGAGACTTTCGCAATTTCTTTATTTGAAGAAAATTGGTCATTTTTGCATAGCGGCTGAAAAACGATTGTAAGCGGGAAAAAACTGTGTTACAATACCCAAACAATCCGATTTATTTGTACAGAAAATCCAGGAAATAGGGAGTGTGGCATTATGAATATCAAACTGGTCAAGCGTCCACCCAGGGGCGTGGAGCTGCGGCTGGAGGGTCGGCTGGATACCTCATCCGCCCCAGCGGCACAGGAGGCCTTTTTAAAGGTGGCAGGGGAATATGCCCAGATCGAGCTGAATTTTACCGAGCTGGCCTATGTGAGCAGCGCGGGTCTGCGGGCGCTGCTGGTGCTTCAGAAGCAGGTGAATAAAACAGGGGGAAGTCTGGTTCTCACCCACGTGAGCCCCGCGATTATGGAAGTTTTTGAGATGACCGGCTTCAGCGGCATTTTAAACATTCAGCCGTGACGGTTTTCCGCCGTTCAGCGGAATAATGTAAGCGGCGCCCTCTTGGCGCGGAGAGAGCCCTTCCGGCAGCGCCAGGTCCGCGTCATTTAAAACAAACGGGCCTGCCCTTGTCCGGAATGAGAGCTGAAGCTCGCCGGGCCGCGCCAGGGAACAGAGAACCTGGGCCTCCTGCCCGGGCGCCATGACCAGGGCGGCCAGAAGCAGCTCCTCCGCGGCTGCCAGCAGGGGCAGACGGGAAGCAGTGGAAAGACCCAGCCGGGTCAGCGCCCTGTCGATAAAGTCCAGAACAGGGTCAACCTCTGTGACGGTCAGAGGAGCGAATCGTTTTCTCATAGTTTGGTAATCCTCTCGAAAAAGGCGGTGGCGCGTCAATCCGTTGGTGTGAAACGGAGAAAGAGGCAACTGACTGCTATTATAGCAGTTTTGTTCTCGAAAAGAAGCAGGGTCCGTCAAAAAGGAACGTTAGAGGACTTTTGGGAGGGAAAATTGTGCGCTTTTATGGAAAGCAGGAGCTTCGCATCCTGGTAGTGGATGATGACCGAGAGCTGCTGGACAACGTGGAGGACCACTTCACCGCCGCCGGCTTTCAGGTGCTGCGGGCCAGCACCGGCGCCATGGCCCTGGAGCTGATCCACCGGGTACAGCTGGACTGTGTGGTGCTGGACGTGGGCCTGCCCGACCAGGACGGCTTTGATCTGTGCGCCCAGCTGCGGGCGGACAGCGCGATTCCCATTGTATTTCTGTCCAGTTATACCGAGGAGGAGAAACGGATCCGGGGCCTCTCCCTGGGAGGGGACGACTATGTGTGCAAGCCCTTCTCCATGCGGGAGCTGGAACTGCGGGTGCGCGCCCGTATCCAGAGCCGGGGCGTCCAGCGCCCCGCTGCCGTCCACACCTTCGGTCCCCTGGTGATTGACACCGGGCGGCGTTTGGTGCGCTACGGGGACCGGGAGGGGGATTTTGCCCGGATTGAGTTTGACATCCTGGCCTTTCTGGCCCAGAGTCCCGGGCGTGTGTTCTCCTATGAGCAGATCTACGACGGCATCTGGAAGGAGCCTATGGGCCGGAGCCGCCACAACCTTCAGGCCCGGGTGGCCTCCATGCGTCAGCGGCTGACCGACCTGTGCGGCGGGACGAATTATATCAGCACCGTGCGCCGTAAGGGCTATGCCTTTATTCCTCCGGAATAGAAAAACCACTGGCCGGGCCAGTGGTTTTTATGCTATCATGGTCTGTGAAGCAGTCTGCGCAGCCAGTTCAGCGGAGCGGCGGGTTTCGCGGCGGCGGCGGCCACCAGCACGCAGGTGACAGCGGCTCCGGCTGCTATCTGGACCGCGGGAGAAAGCCCTTCGGGTTCTGTATCAACGGGCTGATTCTTGGGTTGGGCCGGCGGCTGGACATTGGCCGGCTGAACCGGGGAAAGCGGTTCCGGAGTGGCTGGAGTAGAAGACGGTTCCGGCTCCGGAACCTGAGCCTGGGGCTGCTGGACAACAGCGGGCAGGACGCTGTCCTGAGGCGGCTCTGGCTGAGCGGTCGATTCCGGCGCCGGCTGGATGGACAGTACCGGATCTGGGTTCTGCTGGACAAGCGGCACCGGTTCCGGCTCTGGCTGGGTGGGCTCTTCCGTTCGCGGCTCTGGCTGGGGGGGCGGTTCCGGTTCCGGCTTTAGCTGAAGTGGTGGTTCCGCTTCCAGTTGAGCGGGCGGTTCGGGGTCTGGCCGGGCGGGCAGAATGTCTAATGTGCCGCCCCGGCTGCCCCCGATGTCTGACTGGGTGGGAACGCCGGCGGAGGACAGGGACAGTGTGTCCGTATAGAGGCGATAGCGGTAGCCATCTCCCCGGTAGTCCGCCCCGGCTCGAATCAACAGCGGGCCGGTTTCCTGAAGAACATCCAGGCTGGCCTGGAAATCCCCGGGCGCGTCCTCCTGGCGTGCGGATAGACGAATGAACAGCAGATCGGTATCCATGTCCTCTCCGACGCTGGCGGAAAACCAGGTTGCTCCGTTGTCCAGAGAGAGCTCCAAAAAGGCGGGGGACCGCTCCGATGATAGGGGGTGTCCGTCGGGCTGTACCTGATCGGGAAGAAAAATACTCAGGGCATAGCTGCTGCCGCAGACATAATTTCGGACCGCTATATTGCCGATGGCCGCACCATCCACCAGAATGGCCAGCTCACAGGTAAGCGCGTCGAAGAGGACAGGGGACAGCTCGCTTTCCGGCCAGTCCACCCCGGACAGCGGACCAACAGGCTGGGCGTGAAGGAGTGTTCTGTGCCCCGCCTCGATCCCGGGCCACTGGGTCTCCAGGTCCCAGGAGAGCTGGTCCGCGGGGAGTGTGACCGGCTCAGACTGTCCCTGAAAATTGATGGAAACCGAGAGCTCCGGCAGTTGCTCCAGCAGTTCCTCTTGGGCCAGGCCCTGGGGCAGGACGGCAAAGGAGGCGGAGTTCTCCCGCAATACCGGGGCCTGGGCGTAAATCATCTGTTCCGGAGCGGCGGTAACCGTCTGGGTGACCAGCCAGCCGCCCTCCGCCTGCCGGGCCAGCGGGCCGGCGACCTGGCTGGCGTCTATATTCTCAATCTGGAGCTCGCCTCCGGCCTCCACCTGAAGCAGACCGGTTTCCCCTCCGTCCCCTATGAGGATCAGTGGGTACGCGCCGCCTCCGAAGGAAAAGCAGCCGCCCTGGGCGACCCGGATACAGTGGCCGTTCATATCCAAGGTGGTGGGGGTCCAGAAGGGGAAAAACTGGGCGTCCGCCGCGGTTACTGTCAGGTCCTCGGTCAGCCGGACGAGGGGGGCGCTTCCCCCTGCGGCGAACAGCTCCTCCGCGGTGGATACCTCGGTCCATACGTCGGGGAGGGGGTTCTCCTCCGGCTGAACGGGCGGAGCGGCGTGTTCCACGGCCAGCGCCCCCGGTGTGAGCGTGGAGAGGGGCAGCAGCAGGGCCAGCGCCAGCGCAAAGATTTTTTTCATAATAACGCTCCATTTCAGAGGTGATGATATGGCTGGTACGGTGTGGAAGCGCCTGGCTGTTTTTCTGGCCGCCGGATTGGCGGCTGTGGCGGTCTTCCTTTTTTTGATCCGGTTTGACAATAAGTATACCATGTCTGGGACACTTACACAAGACGGAGCTTTGGTGGCAGATCGTACAATTTTTGAGAAAAACGGTTTGATTTGGGCCCCTTACGGCTGGCATCTGTACCCGGATGTCCTTCTGGAGCCGGGAGAGAGGGGATTGGGCTATGCCGTTTACGCGGGGCAGGTGCAGAGCTGGTCAGTCTTTCACAGGGACGCCTCCCCCTATGGCCAGGCCAGCTACCGCCTGATCCTGGAGGGTCCGGAGGAGACGGTCACCGCCTCGCTCTGGCTGCCCGAGGTTTTTTCCGCCTGCAAGGTGTATGTGAACGGAGTCCTGGTGGGACAGTCCGGGGAATTTTCCCCCGACTACCGCCCTCTGGTGCGGGACCTGACCGTCTCCTTTCCCTTGTCCGGCCGGACGGAGCTGCTGATTCAGGCGGAGAACCGGTCCCACTATTACAGCGGCATGACCTATCCCCCGGCCCTGGGCTCCCCCCAGGCCATAGCGGCGCTGGCCGCGGGACGGGCCGCCCTCTACGCCCTGATGAGCTTTGGCACCATGGCCATCGCCCTGTTCTCCCTGGCCGTGTGGACGGGCGGGAACCGGCGGGAGCGGACCGCCCTGTGGCTGGCGGGGCTGACGCTGTCCTTCGCCCTGCGGGTGGGCTACCCCATACGGCTGCTCTTTGGTGTGCGCCATGTGTCCCTGGTCTATGCCCTGGAGGACGCGGCGTCCATGGCGGGGATCTGGTGCGCCCTGGGGCTGGCGCTGGAGCTGGGCCGCCTGAACCGCCGTCCCTGGGCGGAGCGGGCGCGGCGGCTGGCCTTTGGCGTTATGCTGGCGGCGGCGGTGGTGCCCACGCTGGTGCTGCCCTGGGCCCCCGCTTTTACCGGCGTCTACGGGGTTCTGATGTCGGTATGGAAGCTGTTTTCCGCCCTGCTCCTGACCGGGGCCGTCCTGTGGAGCGGGATGCGCGCCAGAGCGGTCTGGCTGGCCGCCGGGGTGGGCGTCTACGCGGGCGGCCTGTTCCTGTCGGTGGTTACCATCAACCGGTTTGAGCCCGCCAGAGGGGCCTGGCCCGACGAGTGGGGCGGCTTTGTGCTGGCACTGTGCTTCGCGGCGCTGATGGTGGACCAGGGGCTGTCCATGGCGGAGGAAAACCGCCGGCTCAACCGGCACTTACAGGAGGAGGTGGAGCGTCAGACCGGCCAGATTGCCGGGCTGGTGGGGGAGCGGCAGAAGCTGCTGTCCGAGTTCCTCCACGATTTAAAGTCGCCTTTGGCCTCTCTGCTGTCCTACGCCCGGCTGGTCCGGGAAAACAACGTTCTGCTGGACGACCGGACCCGGGGACAGCTGGACGTGATTGAGGGCAAGAGCGAGGAGCTGGCCCGGCAGCTGCGCATGATGCAGCAGTTCAACCTGGAAAACCCCATCGCCTCCCGGTGGGAGCGGCTGGACCTGGCGGAATTTTTGAAGGAATTCCACCGCCGGTTCCAGCCCGACGTGGAGGTGAGCGGCCCGGACTTTCTGCTGGAGCTGCCGCCGGAGCTATGTGCCGTCCGGGCGGACCCGGATAAGCTGAGCCGCGCCTTGCAGAATCTGGTGTTCAACGCCGTCAGCTTTACCCCGGAGGACGGGGAGATTGCCCTGTCCCTCCGGCCGGCGGGGGAGTACGCCCGAATCGCCGTGCGGGACAACGGCCCCGGCCTGCCCCCGGAGCTGCTGGATCAGGTCTTTCGGCGGGGCTTCACCACCCGGGCCGAGGACGGGGGAGAGGGCCTGGGCCTGTTCATCGTCCAGTCGGTGGCCAGAGAACACGGGGGCCGGGCGGAGGTGAAATCCAAGCCGGGCCGGGGGGCGGAATTCTCCATCCTGCTGCCCCTGCTGTAGGTAAAAAACGCGGCCTTCCCATCTGGGAAGGCCGCGTTTCACGGCTTATTTGGTGCGTCCGCCGCCACCCTTGGCAGGGGCCTGCTTCTTGGGAGCGGGTTTCTGAGGAGCCTCTTTCTTGGGGTCGGCTTTCTTTGACTCCTTCGACTCGAGATCGGACAGGGGGTGCTTCGCCTGGAACTCTTGGGCCTTCTGGTGCTTCTCCATACTGGCCTGGAGAGACTTGCTGGGGGTAATCTTCATTCCAATCAAGTCTTGGGTGACCTTGACCTTCTCGCTCTTTAGATGGAGCTGGCCGTCCTCCCCCTTAACCAAGCTGTAAACGGTCTCGAAGCGGTTCCCTGTCATGGGTGTACCGTCTGGCTTGAGCATTTGCCCTATGCTGATATGAACTTTGTCCTGGAACTGGCCGGAGTAGGCCAGGTGGGCGACGGCGCGGCGGGCGGCGGGGTCTTTATTCAGACGCTTAGCCATATCACGAATGCTGGAGTTGAGTCCCCCGGCGCGAGTGATAGTTCCAAGAGTAAGAAGGTCTATTCGGCGGAGGGGGTCCGGCTCGCTGCTGTTTTTCATAATTTCGCGCATGCCGGCGCCTTCTACGATTTGGGATAACGGACGGAGGGTATCAGTCTTGTTCGGACTGGCCAGGTCCATATAGGCATGCAGCTCATGCGTAACTAGATCGCCGAAGTTGCTAGCGCCCGTGGCCGTGGCACACACGTGATCGGCGTATTCAACGCCCTTTCCGGGATGTTCTTTCTCAGCGGCCAGGTAAAAGGCTTCGAGAACGCGGTCCTTCTCCTGGTACGAATCGAACATTGTTCTGAGGGCGGGTTCGGCTTCAGGCATGACTGCGAGTGTACTCTCTCTATTCGTAAGATCGCATTGGCTGAAGATCTCACGAACCTGTTTCGTCAGCGCCTCTATCCCGTGGAAGTAGGTTTCACCCAGCCAGTTGTTGTCTTTGGCAATAGCCTTTTCCATATACAGCTTGCCCGCTGCCTGCCGTTCGACCTGGAGCTTGTCGGGGTTCATGATGTCCTGGATGGAATGCCCCTGAGCGGCCAGATAGCAGATGCAGGTGGAGACAGGGGCGGAGCGGGAAAGACGGAAGTGAGCCGAGCATTCAATGCCCTTGTCCACTACCATGGTGTTCAGCTTTACATCGGTTCTGCCGCCCAACTCCTGCTTATATTCACTGAAAAACAGGTTTTCCGTCTGATTCCGGCCAATAGCATGGGCGGCCAAAGTGCCCGACAGGCAGTTGCTGCGCATCTGCTCCCGGCCCTCCATCACCCGCTGGTACTCGGCGGCCTTGGCGGCCTTTGCCTTGTAATGGCCATGTTTGGCGAAGTAGCGCTCCCAGGCGTTGAGGGTGACCTTTTTCAGGGGGGATGGCTCATAGCCGCTTTTGGTGATCTGGACCGGCTCCTTGGGGAACTTCCCCTTGGCATCAGGGATAAGGGCTTCCACCCGCTTGCCCGACATCAGTCCGGAGGACACAAACCGGTTGGTCATCTCCCGCACGTTTTCCCGGTACCAGTCTGTAAAATTCTCGGGATCACCTTTATAGCTCTCCTCCATCATGCTGCGGACCGTCTTGCCGTCCACGGTAATCAGGCCGCCCCGGTCCAGGTAGTCCGTTATTTGCTTACCGGGCATATCTTCTATCTTTTCAAAGACGGGTTGGAGGGCACGGTCCACGGTGGCGGGGGCGTACCGGTAAATCAGGGGGAGCAATTTAATGGATTCGGCGGGATCAGGGGGCATGTCCTTGGGGGATTTGCCCCAGTTTTTGGGGTTGGAGCAGAATTGCTGGGCCATAATGTGGTCAAAATTCTGGAAGTTGACGGTCAGGGTGGAGGGGGTGACGTTGGAGACGGTGCGCACCGCCTCCACCTTTGCGGGGATGGGGGCTTTGAGCTTGTTGTCCAGGAAGTTTCTGGCCCGCTCGTCCGGGACCTTGTCGCTGATTCCGGCGGCGTACTCCATCGCGTTCAAAAAGCCGTCGATCCGCTGGATGCTGGCCATTTCGGTGGAGCGCTTCGCGGCGTCCCGAAGCATTTCCTCGCTGGCCTCCGCCGTAGGGGCCAGCTTTGCGCCGCGGTTGATCAGGCGGATGGTAATGCAGTCGTCCGTCATGGCCGTCCAGCTCTGAGACAGTGTGGATTTGCGGTCTTTCAGCTGGTCAAGCACTCCGCCGATGTATTCCCGCACCTCCGGGGGACGGGAGGGAAGGGTAGCCTGAAGCCTGGTGAAGCGCTCGAAAAACCCCATGTCCACATCGCACACCTTGCCTCTGGGGTCGATGCCGGGGAATTTTTCGAAGGTATCCTGGCTCTCCGGATAGGGCCAATCCCGCAGCTGTTCCTCGGCCCGGTCCATGCCGATTCGCATCTCCACCTGACGCAGGTCGGGCGAGGTGTCGATCATCTCCTGCTCACCGGCGGTCAGCTCTGGGCGGTAGGGGGCATATTCTTCATAAATCGTAGGCATAGTATGTACCTCCTGTTTCAATTGGATAATGTTATTTTACTCTGGGATCTGGGGAAAGAAAAGCCACGTTTTTGCACTGGAACGGTCAATTTGGAATGAAAAAAACCTCCGCCGGTCTGTCCAGCAGAGGTTCGTTCATTTGGAGCGCCCCCCCAGTTGGGGGGGCTTGTCTCTTTTGACGGGGGCAGGGGGCTCCCGGCGGAAGCCCTGCTTGGCGCAGCACCGGTCCCAGGCGGCCAGAAGGTCCTTCTGCTCCGGCGCGGGCCGGAAGCCGGTTCCGGCGATGGGGACCGGCTCCGTTCCGCCCGGCAGGCGGACGTCCACCTGTCTCCCCGCCATGAGGGCGGAGGAGACTCGCTGGGAGGCCAGCTCCCGGCTCTGCCGGGGGGTGGGGGAGGAGAGGCCCTCCGCCTCCAGCCGCTCCCGGAGGGAGACGCCGTCCACCCGGATGAGCGCCTCCGGGCCGGCCTCCTCCCCGCCAGGGAAGAGGGCGGACAGGGTCCGGTCCGCCGCCGCCGCCGCGTAGGGCAGGAGCAGGGCGTCCAGATCAGGACGGGTCAGGTCGGGCGCGTCGAGCGGCTTGCCCCAGTTTTCCGGGTCGGAAAATTGAACCTGGAGCAGCCGATGCTGAAAATCAGGGAAGGTCACGGTCAAGGTTTCAGGGGGAACCAGTACGCTGGACTGGTCCAAAACCGCATGAGGGATGGGGACGGCCAGCCGGCCGGCGTAAAAGGCCTCCACGTCTCCGGGCAGGGGGCCCTGTTTGGAGCCGGAGACATACTCCAGCCCCTGGAGGAACAGGTCGTAGTCCACCACCGCCTCTCCCGCCTCCAAAGAGCGGGCCTGACGGCGGAGGACGGTGCGGCCCTCCCCGTCCAAGCATAGCTTTCCAGCCCGGGTGAGGGTACGGTGGCGGCGGGCAGCGGTGCGCATGGCGTCGTTGATTTGGCGCAGCTCGGGCCGCTCCGCCGCGGTCTGCCGGAGGGCTTGGACAAATTGCTTTGTGGAAGCGGGCCGAACCTGAAGGGCGGCCTCCGCCAGTCCCTGCCGCCGGGCCAGCTTCATGTCAATCACGCTGTACCGCCCCACCGGGTCCACTCCGGGAAAGCGGAGGGCGATGCCGCTGTCCTCCGGCATGGGGGGAAAGCCCCGGAACTGCTTCTCTGCCCGAGCCATGGCGATGGCGATATGGGCGGCGGTCTCCGGAGCCAGCGGGCCGCTGTCCCGCTGTCCGGCGGTGTCCAGAACGCGCTGTTCTTCCGGCGTGAGACGGGGGTCCCGATACGCCGCGTAGAGGTCATAGAGGGCCATGCTCACACCTCCTGAAGCAAATTTGGTTTCTCATAGCGGCTGTTCCTCCCTGGGGCGGGCGGTCACGGTCTGGGCGCCGTCCCGGTCGTAGCGGCCGGTGACATAGCTGGCGTAGTAGCTGCGGGTGATTTGCCGGTAAGGGCGGGAGATGTTGACGGTGTCCCCGTTGTCCAGGGTGAAGCTGTTCTGCTCCAGGCCCGTGACGTGGCTCAGGTTGACCACGTAGCTCTTGTGGCAGCGAAAAAAGTGCCGGTTCAGGTCAATCAGGGACTGGTAGTCCTTGAAGGAGGAAATAGAGCGGAACTGGCGGCCGTCGTCCATATGGAAGATGAGGCTGTGGCCCGCCGACTCCAGATACAGGATATGGGCCATGTTCAACGGTCCCCACACGCCCCCCACCTTTACGGGAAGATACTGCTCCTCCGCCTCCATCCGGCGGCGCAGCAGCTGAGCCAGGGAGGAGATCAGGTCCTCCGGGTCCAGGGGGGCGAGGAGGAAGTCCTCCGCCCGCACCTGGTAACCGAAGACGGCGTGCCGGGGGTCGTCGCCCACCAGCACCAGGGCACAGCCCGGAATGATTCGCCGGACTTCCCACACCCGGTTCTCAAACTCCCCGCCGGCTTCAATGTGGTAGAAAAGCACGTCCAGGGGCTGGTTGGTGAGGGAGGCGATCAGGTCGCCATGCCGGGAGTAGAGATGGAGGGAGAGATTCAGACAGGATGTCTCGATCAGCTCTTCCACCGCCGCCGCCTGTTCCCCAAGCGAATGGGGATCGGGGGTGTATATTCCGATATGCATGGGGCGGCGGACCTCCTTCCCCGGAAATGGTATCGTGCGCTGGGTCTATTTTAGCGTCTGGGTAAACGGTTGGCAAGGACTTTTTTAGGACTCGGGCGTGGACTCAGGGGCAGGCTCAGGGTCCAGATCAGGAGTTGGGTAGGGTTCCGGTTCGGGCTCAGGCGGGGGATCCTCTACCGCGATGGTGATGGGGACAGACAGGCGCTGGTCACCCACGCAGTGGACCGAGAAGGTGTAGCTGGTTCCCGCCAGAGTATCGGCGTTGATGTAGAAGAGAGCCGAGCCGTCCGCGTTGACAATCAGGTTATTCTCATACGCGCCGGGCACCCAGGTCCAGGTGGCGTCGGGTTCGCCCTGTACCGTGACGGTGGGCGTCAGGGTCACGGTGTCGCCGGGATAGGCGGTGATCTGAAGGGCGGAGCCGCTGGCGGCGCTGGCGGTTATGCCGGCCAGGCTGCCCCGTCCGGTGACGGCGAAGGTGAGCATCTGGTTGCCGGTGACCTCGTCGCCCCGCATGGAGTCGGGCCGGATGTCGATAGTGAGGGAGCCGCCCAGCTTGGACCAGTTGTTCACAGTGGTCTCGCCCATGGTGATGGTGCCGTCGGGCAGGCTGGACTGGACGTATGCCGAGTTGATAAACCATGCGTCCTCCGCGGCGTGAATGGTCAGGGAGGTGATTGTCCTGGCTCCGGTGAGCAGAACGGTGAACTCGGTGGTGGAGCCGCTGGCAAAGCTGCCGCCCTCGGGCAGATAGCTGACAATGTTGTCCAGGGTGACTGTGCGGCTGTCGCCGTCGAAGTCCTGATAGCCCACCGTCATGTTGACCGACCCGAAGGTGCCCGCGCCGGCCACGACCTCCTCGGCGGGCGTGACGAAGCGGAAGGTGACGGGGACCACAGGCTGCTCCTGCCCGGCCATGGAGATGGGGATGGAGCCGGTGGTGAAGGAGTCGGAGATATAGCAGCTGCTGTCCAGGTTGGCGGCGGCGTTGTTCTGGGGGTCGCCCAGATAGTTGTTCACCACGGCCCGGTCGAAGCTGACATTTGGCCCGGAGCTGACCACCGACAGCCCGATGATCTCGCCGATGCCGTCGATGTCGAAGGGCAGGTCCACAATCTGGCCGCTGGAGATGGAGCTGTACAGCTGCCGCGTCTCCGTCTGACCCTCCGGGTTTACCGTGGAGGTGGTAAAGTCGGTGAGATAGAAGTAGGGGGACTGATACACCGTCTTGTTCTCCGCGGGATCCAGAGCGGTGGTGTACCGCAGGGCCACAGCGATGTCGCTGATTTCGGGGGTGAGCTTGGCCGACTGGCCGGAGGCCAGCTGGAGGCGCGCCACCTGATTCATGTTGGACAGCGGCGACTTGCCCGAGATGGAGGCCTCGGGCTGGGTGGAGCTCAAATCGACGTTGCCCATGTCAAAGTAGTAGGTGTCCAGCAGCACCCCGCCCTTCACCCGTTCGATGATGGCGTGGCTGATGATGGGCTGGCCCAGGGTGGAGGTGGAGCCACTGCTCAGCTTCAGCAGCCGAATGGCCGACATCAGGCTGACATTCTGATTTTTGGCGTAAAGCACCGGCGTATCGTTGAACTCACCCAGTGAGCTGATCTGGAAGGTGTTCTGGACGGGCCGACCGCCGTAGATGGTGGTGTAAACCAGAGTGGCGGTCACCTGGTCCCCCTCCCGGAAAGTATAGGTCTTGCCCAGCAGGGTGCCGGGGTAGAGGTAGATGTTCAGCGTCTCGCTGCTGGCGTCGGGGATGCGGGAGATGGAGGTACTCCAGTTGGCGTCCTCCTCCCCGGCCTGCACCTCGATGACATTCTCCTGGAAGGAGATAGTGGTGTTGTTATTGGCCGGGATGGACACCGGCTGGCCGTTGGTGCCCTGGGTCAGCTCGGTCTCAGTGGTGGGCTCCCGGTAGAACTCCGACAGAACCGGGCTGAGGAAGACTTCTCCCAGACCACCCACCTGGGTGACTGAGACCGTGTCGATCTTCCACACCCCTGAGCCTCCGGACCGGGTGATCTCCAGAGCGGTGATGGACCGCACATCGGTCAGGGAGATCGTGAACCGGTCCATGTGGGTGGGACGGTAGAGCCAATGGGTCTTATCCGTGTCGTTGTAGGCTTTGATCTGGGCGGTGAGGTCAAAGGCATAGGACTGCTGCTGTCCGCTGCTGTCCCGGTAGTAGAGGGTAGCGCTGAATTGGCCGCCTCCCAGGGCGCTGTTGAAGGGGTCGGACATCATGGCGCCGTCCTGACTTACGCCGGCGCTGTCCTTGCTGGTGGCGATGCAGAACAGCAGGTCCACGGCGGTGGCGGTGCCGGTGACGGGGAATTCCTTGACCACCTCCACATTGTTCGTCTCGGATTGGGTGATATCGTCCAGCCCGTCGATGCCGTTTTCAGAGCCCTCGTCCATATAGGTGATGTCGATCCAGCCCACCCGGCTGACCACCCAGCTGCGGCTGACGCCGGTGTTGCCCTGAAGGGTGACAGTGATGTTCTCAATGTTTAGCTTGTCGAACACGTTGCTGGTGGAGGAGGTGTTATCGCAGATGACGCGCACGGAGCGGATATTTCCATAATTTTGAGTGGTCTTGATCTGGAAGGACTCAGTGATCCCCCGGCGGAAGGAGTCGGAGGCCAGCTGCTGGTTGGCCAGCACCACGCCGCTGGTCCCGTTTTCAAAGACCAGCTGAAAATAGAAGTAGTTTCCGCTGCCCGCGTCCTCCAGGTCAGCCACCTTCACATCCACCTGGTAGACAAATTTGGGGATGGCCAGCCCAAGATTTTTCAAGGTTTCCTCATATGTCATGGAGTCAGGCAGGCTGGTTAGATACTCCTCTGTCTGAAGAGGCAGGTCCGGCGCGACCGGCTCGCCGTTCTCGTCGAAGAGGGAGAAGTTGATGGTGCGCTGGTTGGCCCGGTCGTAGAGAAGCACATCCTGGCGGACGGTGGCCACCAGCCGGCCGGTGAAGTCCCGCCGCCAGTACAGGTGGGCGGTGTCGCCGCCGTCCGCGGAGCGCTCGCCATAGCGCTGCTCCACGCTTTCCAGGGCGTAGACCTCCACATATTCGATCTGCCACTCGTTGGTGCCGTCCAGGGTCAGGGTGATCGCGTCGATGGTGGCCACATCGTCCAGCTCCACCACAAACTCGCACCGGCAGTTGCGGCGCATGTGCCGGTCATACTGCAATTTGGGGTCCGCGACGCTGTAGGAGTCCTTCAGCCGGAAGCTGGTGCCGTAGAAATCGGCGGACAGGGCGGACAGGGAGTAGTCGGTAGTGGTGTGCCGGTTTCCGGCGGTGTCGGTATAGCTGAGGGTGAGGGTAACGGGGTCGGTGGTTCCCGATGTCTCAATGTCGGCGGTTTTGATCCGGACCAGATACTGGTTGGAGTAGTCTCTGGCCTTGGGAGCGCCCGGCTCCAGCCGGCCGTCCTCCAGAGAGGCGGAGATGCTGCTGCCGCCGTTGAGCTGCTGGCCCTGAGAGGAGGCGGCGGCGAAGCTGTAGGCGGGGGTCAGGCTGGTCCGGAATATACAGGCCAGCTTTTTCGTGTCGTATTTGCAGTTGAAATTGGTGCTGGTAACCCCCTCGTAGAAGCAGATATTTTCGATGGTGATGGGGTCGCTTCTGGTGTCCACCGTGCCCGAGTTGCTGGAGGTGAAGCCGGCGGGAACAGAGCCGTAGGACATCTGAACGCTGATTAGGCTGTTATACTCGGCCAGCCGGATGGGCAGGGCCACGTTTTCGTTCTGCTGGAAGATGCCGGAGATCCAGGTCTCCCAGCTCCCGCCGGTCAGCTTGCCCTGGTTTTCCTTTAAAAGGTAGATCAGATAAGTGGTGGAGAAGGGGATATCCACCTGCCGGGTGGAACCCCGGGTGTCCCGGTACCGGATGGTGAGGGTCATACACTCCTGACGGAAGATGTTCATATTGTACCAGGACAGTCTGGCGTCCTCCCCCGCCTGGCTGTCCATCTGACTGCTGGCGGCGAATCGGGCCTCTTTGCCGTAGCCGCGGCCGTTCCAGGCCAAAAAGCTCTCCGCGCCCGCGCCCAGCGTGTCTGCCAGCTGGATGGACACGCCCACGCCGGTGCCCCTGTTGTCCAGGTAGGGGCCCTCGCCCTGGGGGTAGTTGATCAGGTTGCGGAGGCCTCCGGCGGTAAAGCTGACGTTGTTCCGTCCCAGGATGGTGACCTCGGTGGTGCCGCTCTCGGCGAGGAGCCGCCCTGACCAGGGGCGGGTGCGCTCCAGGCCGAAGCCTCCGTTCCAGTAGTTGCTGCTCCCGTCGCCCAGGTAGTCCAGCTCCACCAGACGTATGCTCTGAAGGATCAGGCTGTCATCCTCGTCCAGGCTGACGTTGATGGAATTGATCTGGGCGATATTCTGGGGCATGACGAGAAGAAAGCCGGTGCCGGTGTAGGGCCGCAGGCAGGTTTCCGATACGTTTTGATAGGTATAGTAGTTGCCCACATAACCCGATGAGAGCCCCTGCATTTCCCGGACGGAGGTTTCAAACCAGGGGGAGGTGATGGTGTGGTTGTAGTCCTTTTCGGCCCCCTGCACGTTCTGATTGAGCTGGACCGCCCCGTAGCCCTCCCTGAAACGGATCGTGCGCTGGTGGGACAGGCCCAGGGTGTCGGTGTAGCTGATGGTGATAGTGCCGTCTTTGTTCACATAGCCGTCGCTGCCCGTCACCAGCTCCACCGCGTAGGTGGACAGCGCGGCAGAGTGAGTGCTGGAGGGGACGGATTCGGTGTACACGATGGCGCCGGTGTTCTTTTTGCTGCTGTTCAGCTCGTTGGTATCTTTGATATAGGTGGTCATATCGGTGGTATAGGCCACATACTGCCCCTGGAACCCCCGGAAGCGCTGCCCGCTGCCGTCCTCAAGGGCGCCCTCAATGGGGCCGGTTGCCCTGGCGATGGTCAGGGTATCGATCTCCAGGGCTTGCCCGCCGGTTTTGTAGAGGTAGACCCCCAGGATACGCTGGGCCCGGTGGGGCAGGAGGATGGACAGGGAATTGGTCTGCCCCTCCTGAAAGCCGTCATTCACGCCCAGGAAGTCCTCGGTGGCACTGTCAAAATCCACTTCCTCGGTGTAATAGAGCTTGCCGTCCGGCCCTTCGTAGTACAGTGAGAAGTAGATATTTCCGTCGCATGTGCTGGCGGAGTGGGCACGGACCACGTACAGATCCTTCCCGCTGACAGGAGACACGGCGTTGAGCTGATACTGTCCGCTCTTGCTGCCCCGCTTGATCTCGCCGCCGTTTTCCAGCTCAAACCTTGCGCGGGCCTGGCTGGCCTTGCTGGCCAGATTGTTGTCCAGGTTGTCCGCCGAGGCGGGGAAGGTCATGGCCCCCAGCGCCAGAGCCAGGACAAGAACAAACCCAAATCCGCGGAAAAAACCTCGTTTCATGGAATATACCTCCCTGTTGTAATGGCGAAACCGGAAAACATTTCCGATATAACTCTACAATAACGATTAAATGCTATCAAAAATAATGATTAAATGCTATCAAAAATTTTTACCCAAAACAATCGCTTTTCAAAAACCGCTTCTTAACCGCAAAATTGGCAGGAGCGCGGAAGAGCGGGATGATGTATAATAAAAACACAAAAAATGGCCGGGTATGCCCGGCGCAAAGGAGCGAAACGAGATGAAAAAGGGAAAGCGGCTGGTCCTGATCATCCTGCTGTCCATCCTGGGAATCGTAATCGGATCGGGCGTGATTGGCCTGCTGCTCAGCACCCCGCTGTTTCATATGGACAGGATTTACGACGGCGAGGTGACCGTTCAGGACTTTTTCGTCCCGCACGACCTGACCGATCCCCGGATCTGGGTGGTGGGCCTGACGGTGGTCGCGGTGGGCGCCGTGCTGTGGCTGGCGCTGGGCCGGAGGTCCTTCGGCGGCAAGCGGCTGCTGGGCGGCTCGGCCAAAGGGGTGGACAGCCCCCTGGAAAACAGCCGTTTCCTCACCGACAAGGAACGAGACGCCAATTTCCCCAGCTTCAACTTTTTCCAGGCCGCCGCCTCCAGCAAGGACGGCGTCCCCGTCCGGGCGGTGATGGACAAAAAGGGCAACCTTCAGGTGAACATTCTGGGCGGAGCCCACGCCCTGGTAATCGGCGCCACCGGTTCGGGCAAGACCACCACCTTTATCAATCCCATGATTCAGATCATCGGGGCCACCTCCGCCGGCTCCTCCATGATTATGACCGACCCCAAGGGGGAGCTGTTCTCCCTGCACAGCAAGTACTTACAGTCCCGGGGCTACAACGTGATGGTGCTGGACCTGCGTGATACCTACTCCTCCTACCGCTGGAACCCGCTGGACTCCATCTGGGAGATGTACCAGCAGTACGTATCCCTGGGCCGGGGCATCTACGTCCACCGGGACGCCATCATCGACTACCCGGACCTGAAGTGGGTGGGGGATCCGGAGCTCTTCGGCGAGCAGTGGTACGAGTATCAGGGGAAGGCCTACTCCAACCGCGGTCAGTTGGCCGACGAGGCCAGTGTGGCCCGGCAGAAGATTTTTGACGAGATGTACGAGGACCTGAACGACCTGGTCAGCGTGATCTGCCCCATTGAGAGCAAGGACGACCCCGTCTGGGAGAAGGGAGCCCGGTCCATTATCATGGCCACCCTGCTGGCCATGCTGGAGGACAGCGAGATCCCTGAGCTGGGCATGACCAAGGAGAAATTCAATTTCTTCAACCTGAACAAGATTATCGCCAACAGTGAGGACAATTTCCGGGAGCTGAAGGCCTACTTCGACGGCCGCTCCCCGCTGTCCTCCGCCGTCACCCTGTCCCGGCAGGTGGTGTCCGCCGCCGACTCCACCCTGTCCAGCTACATGTCCATCGCGTTTGATAAGCTGTCCATGTTCAATGACCGGGGGCTGTGCGGCCTGACCTCCGCCACCGACATCAACCCGGAGGACTTCGCCAACCGGCCCACCGCCCTGTTTATGAAGATTCCCGACGAGAAAGACACCCGCCACGGGCTGGCCGCTGTATTCATCCTGTGCATGTACAAGGCCCTGATCAAGGTGGCCTCCAGCCGGGAGGACCTGTCCCTGCCCCGGAACGTATACTTTATTCTGGACGAGTTCGGCAACATGCCGAAAATCGAAAAATTCGACAAGATGATTACCGTGGGCCGGTCCCGGAAGATCTGGTTCAACATGGTGGTCCAGAGCTACTCTCAGCTTAACAACGTCTACGGCGAGCAGGTGGCCGACATCGTCAAATCCAACTGCGGCGTGAAGATGTTCATCGGCTCCAACGACATCGGCACCTGCAAGGAGTTCTCCGAGCTGTGCGGCAACGTCACTGTGTCCACCCGGTCCATCTCCTCCTCCATGGGAAGCAAGGAAGGGGATCTGAATGTGTCCACCCAGCTCCAGACCAGACCGCTGATCTACCCCAGCGAGCTGCAAAAGCTGAACAACAAGCAGTCCACCGGAAACGCCATCATTGTCACCTTCGGCAACTTTCCGCTGAAGACCAAATACACCCCCAGCTATCTGTGCCCCCTGTACCAGTTCGGCGAGATGGACCTGACCGATGTGCGGTCCAACGTATTCTACGCCGACCGGGTTTTTTACGACATCACCCGCCGGAACAAGATGATGCTCCCAGAGCAGGAGCAGGAGGCGGTGTAACTTCAGACCATGGAAGAGGAGGGAGGACCCTTGAAAAACATGATCGCCCGGGGAGCGGCCGCCGCTCTGCTGGCGCTGGGGCTGTGCCTCCCGGCGGCGGGCTATCTGGACCCCAGCTACTCCGGCGACCTGGACCCAGCCACCGGCCTGCCCGCCGCCATGGCCCAGCAGGTGAATCAGGGCTCGGTGGTCCCCCTTGGAGAGGGCTGCGGCTTCGACCGGGACAGTCAGCGCTATGTGATCCAGGTGGGCAGCTACAGCTTCACCGCCTCTGTCCCCCCAGGCATCATCCTGGATAAGGATGGGACGGTGTCTGTTAAGCTGCCCGAGCAGCTCACCGGAACGCTCTATAAAAACGGCGACCCGGTGGACCAGCCGGACCTGTCCCAGATATCCGGCGTGGGCTCTTATCTGCTTCATGTCCGGAGCGCCAGCGGCTTTGACGAGGCCCAGTTCGCCTTCACCATTCAAAACTCCCCCACCCGCACCCTGATTGAGTACGCTCTTCCAGAGGGCTTTTCCTTTACCTCCGTGACCATTGACGGTCAGGATGTATCCGCTGGGTACAGCAATTATATCGAGCTGCTGTCCGAGGGGGAGTACCGCCTGCAATACGCCTGCGAGGAGATTGCCCGCAGCTACAGTCTGGCTTTCACTGTGGACCGCACCGCTCCCGTCCTGGCGCTGCCCCAGGTGGTGGAGGGGGAGGCCCAGGAGCCGGTGACCATTGAGGACCTGGAGGCGGGCACCTGGCTGGATGTGGACTGTGACGGCGAGGTCCGTCAGGTTACCTCCGCTCGAACGGTGTTCAGCGAGCCGGGGCGGTATACGATTACCACCCACGACCAGGCGGGCAACTCCAATACCTACCGCTTTATCATTCATTTTTACCTGAATATCAGCGCCGTCACCGCCATCGCCCTGGCGGCGGGCGGGCTGATCGGACTGATTTTTTACAGCCGCTGGGTGCGAAAACACGCCCAGGTGGGCTGAGATACATAGAAGGAGGGGCCGACGATGGGAAAGTGGCTTGCGAGGCTGCTGTTTGATTGGGTGTTTGTACTGCTGTGCAGGCTGATGCAGGGCCTGCTCAAGCTGGTGGATTTTATGGAGTCCTTTTTCGACATTTTTGCCGGCACCTCCAAGGTGATGTACAAGGACAGCGGCGACTTTCTCATCAACATCTTTTTCGGCCACGACGCGGTGACCAACGCCTTCTGGGCCATGGCCCTCATCGCCATTGTGATGGCCTTCGGCTTTTGCATTGTGGGCATGGCCCGCAAGGCCGCCGACGTCACAGATTCGGTGAAGCAGTCGGTGGGGCAGATTTTTTCCAACTTCATCCGCTGTCTGGTCATCATCCTGCTCCTGAACGCCATCTCGGTGGCGGCGGTCAACATCACCAACGTGCTGCTGGACCGCATTAACTTCGCCCTGGAGAATGCCGCCATCCTGAATCGGGAAGATGAGGAAAAGAGCTTTTCCGACGCGGAATACGCCGCCATGGCCCGGGTGCTGGCCACGGTGGCCAACTACTCGGTAAACCCCTCCGCCGACAGCCGGTACAACATCAACAGCTGCTTCAACGCCATCCGCAATGATCTGCTGGCCCTCCATGTCAACGGCTTCTTCGACTACGACTACGGCATGGACGAAAACGGCCACCACACCTGGCAGTCGGCCCTGGCCCTGCTGGCCACCTCGTCGGACCTGACCGCGGACCTGAAGCTGGACACCTACTACTCTGATGTGACCTACGCTGTTCAGACGGTGAGCAGGGAGATCAGCACCTACAAGGACTTCGCCCCCGTCCAGACCGCACGGATGGATACCGACAGCGTGATCGAAACCGATGTGCTCATCTTCCTCATCGCCGGTATGGAGGCTGCCCAGAACGGGATGTACAACAACGGCAGCTATGACGACGCCCTGCGCCGGGGCTACGTCACCGGGGAGAAGGACTATATGAACCTGACGCAGGTCCGCCGGGACTTTGACATCTGGGAGATGGACTATCTGGTGGCTTACATCTCCTCCGTCGTGTTCATCGTCATCATGGCAATCTGTATTTTTACCTTTATCGTGCGTATGTTCAATCTGATGCTGCTCTATCTGGTGGCGCCTTTGTTTGCTTCCAGCATGCCCATTGACGACGGGGGCAAATGGCAGAGCTGGACACAGGCCTTTGTTATCCAGCTTTTCTCCGGCTTCGGCAGCGTGATCGCCATGCGGCTGTACCTGATTATCATTCCTCTGGCATTGAGCAGTGATCTGGTCTATTTCCCCGGCGATGGGGCGGGCTTTGCCGTTCTGAACCGGATGGCTCAGCTGCTCATGGTGCTGGGCGGCGCCTGGGCGGTACTTCAGGCCAGCGCGGTCATCACTGGCATTCTGGCCGGCAATCCGGGCATGGCCGCCATCCAGCAGGAGGGCCGGATTGGCGGCATGGTGACCCATGGAGCCATGTCCGCCGTCCGCGGCACGGGCCGGATCGCGGGTGGAATCATCAAGAGCCCGATCACAGCTACCAAAGGCATTAAGGGCCTGAAAAACCGCCTGGAAGCACACCACGACAAAAAGTCTCAACATATGGCCCGGAAGGCTCTGCGGCAGCAGAACAAGGCGGATAAGCTGTTTGACCAGGCGGACAAGAAGCAGGACAAGGGGAAGAGCCAGCGCAGCGTCCGGCGGACTATGGGCCATGCGATCAAGGCTCAGGACAAGGCGTCAAAGACCGAAAACAAGCTGGACAAACGGCAGGCAAAATACGGCCAGGCGGCTTATACGCCGAAAAAAACGTATGGCGGTATTGGCAGCGACAGTATGAGTGGAATGTCCTCCTCCGACAGTGAGGGTTCCGCCTCCGGAATATCCTCTTCCGGCGGATTCACCGGTACACCCAGAACGCTGGGCGGTCCCGCCCCCACAGAACCTCGTTATGTGTCTCCGGCCAGAAAAGCCGCGGCAGAGAAGGCGGGGGCGTCTGCCGCGGCGGGTCCCTCCGGCGTCAGTAAATCCTCCGGCGGGAGCGCGGCTGTCGCCCCTCCCCCGCCCAGGGCACGAGCGCAAAGCACCGGGTCTGAAACGGCTTCCGGTGGAACGTCTTCCTCCGGTGGAGCGTCCTCCTCCGGCGGCGGCTTTACCGGAACGCCCCGGACAGCGGGCGGCGGAACGCCCCCGTCCAGGCTCCGACCACAGAGCGCCGGGTCTGGAACGGCTTCCGGTGGAGCGTCCTCCTCTGGCGGCGGCTTTACCGGCACGCCCCGGACAACGGGCGGCGGAACGCCCCCTCCGCCCCCGCCCTCGGGACGAAAGCCCGGGAGCAGCGCGCCGCCCCCGCGAAACAAGCGATGACTGACGAATTGAGGTGAGCCCATGCGCATCATTCCAAAGAAGACAAAGGTATCCACGGAATTTTTCCGGGGCGTATCCCTGGCGGATGTCCTGGTGGGGTTCTTTGGAGTTCTGGTAATCTTCTTTGTCTTTCTGTCCTCCTTGCCCTACCGGCTGTGGATCGACCTGGGACTGCTCTTTCTCTTTGGCTTTTTACTGGCTCGTATTGATGATGAGCCAAATTATATGTTCCTGTTTCGGATGCTGCGCCATTTTTCCTACGTGCGCCGGTATCAAAAGATTCCCTATATCCCGGTAGACGAGCGGGAGGACCCCATGATGGGGATGAACCGGAAGCAGCGGCGGGCCTACCGCAGGAAAAAGAAAAAGGAGCGCAAACAGGCGCTCAAGCGGAAAAAACAGCAGGAGAAGCAAAAAAAGAAACAGCAAAAGCAGCAGAAGAAAAACAAGGGTAAGGTTCTGGAGGACCCAGAACCGGAGGAGCCGCTCCCCGAGGAGGCGGAGCAGGAGCCGCCCGAAGAGGAGGCCCCGCCGCCCTTGACGCGGAAAGAGAAGCGCGCGGCAAAAAAAGCGGAGAAAAAGGAACGAAAGCGAAAAAAGAAGGCGAAAAAGGCGGAGGATAAGTTCCTCAAGGACAAAAAAATCCCCGAGGCGGACAAAACCCCCATTCGGGAGCGCCGCAAGCGGGAGGCGGAGGAGCGCTATTACAAGGCCAAGGTGGCCGAGCAGCGGCGGAAGCGGGTGGACATCCAGCGGATGTACCTGGTGACCGAAATTCTGGACGGCTTTATCTGCTACAGCGGCCAGTACTATGGAGCGGTGATTGAGATCCCGCCAGTGGAGTTCCGCTTTTTCAGCGAGCACCGCCAGTCCAACGCCATCGACCGGGCGCTGGGCGGCGTCATCCGCTCCGTGGGGCCGAAATATGCCGCCAACCTGGTGAAGCTGGAGCGGCCCATGGTGCTGGACGAGTACATTGACGGCGAGTACGATAAAATCGACGCCCTGAAAAAGGGCTATGAGCGGGGCGTGTTCTCCGAGGAGGAGCTGAAGGCCCGGATTGAGGTGATCTACGACCGGATCAACCAGCTGCGCCAGCAGAACCTGATGGACAAGGTGCTGATTCCCCACTTCTATCTGGTCCTGTTCGACAGCGATAAGCGCCAGCTGGAAAACCAGATGCGCTCCGCCATCACCAGCCTGACCCAGGGGGAGATGGTCCCCCATCGGCTGAACGACAAGGAGCTGGCCGTTTTTCTGCGCTATGTGAACAGCGCGGACTTTGACGAGCGGGAGATTGAAGACACAGACCCCGCCGACTACGCCCTGTTTGCCATGCCCGAGTCCCTGGAGCTGAAGCACCGCACCGCCGAGGTGAACAGCGTGATCACCCATACCTTCCGTGTGTCCAACTACCCCCTGGAGGTGGAGGACGCCTGGGGGGCCAGCCTGTTTGACCTGCCGGGCACCAAGGTGGTGATGAAATTCAGCCAGATGGACCGGGAGAAGTCCATCCGGGCCATCGACCGTTCCATCAGCGAGCTGAACAGCCAGCTGGATAAGACCGAGGTGTCCAGCCGGGTCCTGGAGCTCCAGACCCACATAGAGACCCTGTCCGAGCTGTTGGTCATGCTCCAGAACAACAACGAAAACCTGATGGCCATGAACATGTATATCACCGGCTACGATATTATGGCCACCCGGGACAACAAGCTGCTGGTGCCTCAGCCGCCCCCCTCCGTCCTGCCCCGGATCAGCGAGATGAAGAAAGACATCAAACGCTCCTTCACCGAGAAGGGCTTCCGCCTGAACGACCTGTCCTTCCAGCAGTTCGAGGGCTTTGTGGCCACCCAGGTCAACGGCTACGACCCCTTCGCCAAGTCGGCCCGGGGGGTACCCAGCAGCACGGTGGCCGCCGTTTTCCCCTGGATTTACGCCAGCCTCAGCGACAGCAAGGGACTGAGCCTGGGCTCCAGCGACGGGGTGCCCACCTTCATCGACTTCTTCCGCCGGGACAGTGAGCGTGTCAACTCAAATATGGTCATCGTGGGCAAGTCGGGCGGCGGCAAATCCTACGCCACCAAGAGCATCCTGTCCAACCTGGCCGCGGACGACAGCAAAATTTTTGTCCTAGACCCGGAAAACGAGTATACCGAGCTGGCCGGCAACCTTCACGGCAAATTTATCAATGTGGCCAACGCCTCCCACGGCCGGATCAACCCGTTCCACATCATCACCTCTCTGGAGGACGATGAGGCGGAGGACGGTCAGGAAACCAGCTCCTACGCCGCCCACCTCCAGTTTTTAGAGGAGTTTTTCCGCCAGATCCTCCCTGAGATTGATGGGGACGCGATGGAGTATCTGAACAACCTGATTAACCGGGTATACAGCCAGAAGGGGATCGACCAGTATACCAACCTGAACACCCTCCGGCCGGAGGACTACCCCATTTTCGACGATCTGTACGACTGCGTGCTGGAGGAGTTCCAGCGCACCAAGAGCGACTACCTGAAGACCAACCTCCGGGTGCTGATGAACTACATCGCCAAGTTTTCCACCGGTGGGCGGAACGCCAATATCTGGAACGGTCCCTCCACCCTGTCTACCGTAGAGAACTTCATTGTGTTCAATTTCCAGTCCCTGCTGGCCAACCGGAACAACACGGTGGCCAACGCCCAGATGCTGCTGGTGCTGAAATACCTGGACAACGAGATCATCAAAAACCGGGAGTACAACCTGAAATACAAAGCCAGCCGAAAGATTATCGTGGTCATTGACGAGGCCCATGTATTTATCGACGCCAAATACCCTCTGGCCCTGGACTTCATGTTCCAGTTGGCCAAGCGCATCCGGAAATACAACGGCATGCAGATTGTCATTACCCAGAACATCAAGGACTTTGTGGGCAGCGAGGAGCTGGCCCGGAAGTCCACCGCCATCATCAACGCCTGCCAGTACAGCCTGATCTTCTCCCTGGCTCCCAACGACATGCATGACCTTTGCACCCTCTATGAAAAGGCCGGGGGAATCAATGAAAGCGAGCAGGAGCAGATTATCTCCGCGCCCCGGGGCCAGGCCTTTGTGGTGACCGGGCCGGCCAGTCGGGCCACCCTCCAGATCGAGACCCCTGAGCCGGTGGAGGACCTGTTTACCAATCCGTTCTACGCCACCCACTTTTTCGGCGGCGAGGAGGGCATGCAGGTCTGGGAGGATGAGGTCGGCCCCAGCCGTCCCGCCCGCTGGGCCTGGGAGGAGGAGCAGGCCAGCCGCCTGAGCTTTACCCCGGAAGAGGAGGACCTTCCCGATTTCCGCGCCAGCGGCATCTCCCTGGTGGAGGTGGAGGACGAAGGGGAGGAAGAAATCCTTCTCATGGGGGAGGATACCCCGGTAGCACAGGAGCTGCCCAGGCATATGATTTTCCAGGCAGAGGAGGAAGAGAACGGGGACGGAGAGGACGGCCCATTCAGTCCCGCCGCCCTCCAGCGCTACGGGTTTGAGGCGCTGGTACAGGAGATCCGCCGCACTGTCCGCCAGGAGCTGGAGAACGAGCGGGGAACCGCGTACCGGGAGGAGCCCGTTGCCAGGGCGGAGGAGAACTGGTCCGATCCGGCGGGCGTTGAGGATAACGACGACATATTTGCCGATCTCTTCGCCCCGCCCCCACCGGTTGAGCCGCTGTGGGAGCCCCCCGCGGAGGAGGCGCCTGTGTCGGTGGACGATCTGTTCGCCGGCCTGTTCCAGGGCCAGGAGAACCAGGAGGAGGCTGAGCCCTCGGAAGAGGAGAGACTCTGGTTCCCCGATGTGCCTCCAGAGCCGGAACCCGAGCCCGAACCCGAACCCGAGCCGGAAGAGCCTGAGGAACTGCCCCTGGTCTACGAGGTCACGTTGGAGCAGCTGATGGCCATGACAGACTGAGGGCGTTGAAACGAAAGCATGGGAAAGTAAGAATGGAACATGAGAAATTTGGCGCCGCCTTGGAGAAAGAGAACCTTTTTTCCTACAACGAAGAGCGGGCCAACCACTACGCCGCCACCTGTCTCAAGTTTGCGGCCATTGTCGCCACCCTTATGTGGATCCTGAATATTTTGGGCTTTTTCATTGTAGATAAGACCTCAATGAATATCGTAATGCCCACGGGAATCCTCCTGTTTTTACTGCCTCTGGCGAGAAAATGGCTGAACCTCAAGCTGGGACGGGGGGAGAAATATTTTATCGTGTGCTGTTTCCTGCTGGGCATCTCCGCCATGTCCTTCGTGCTGACGTTGCAGATGATTATGGCTTGGACCTGTCCGATCGTGCTGTCCTGCCACTATTACTCTCCCCGGTTCACCCGGTTCGTCGCCGCGGGTACCCTGCTGTGCATGTTGGTATCCTTTTATATCGGCATTTTCGTAGGAGTTTGGGACAGCAATATTATGCGCTCCAGCGCGGAGCTGGCCGGTGTGGCCACCCGGGTAGAATTTATCCGGGTGGCGGCAGCGGCTGGAGATAATATCCTGCTGCGGGCACTGAATTTCTATTATATGCCCCGGGCGGTGGTGATCGTAGTGGTCTATCTGATCTGTATCACCCTGTCCAAGCGGACCCACGGTCTGCTGAGCCGGCAGGATGAGATCGTCCGGGAGAGTCAGCGCATCGGCACCGAGTTGTCCATCGCCACCCAGATTCAGGCGGATATGCTGCCCTCCATTTTTCCGGCCTTTCCAGAGCGCGGTGAGTTTGACATCTACGCCACCATGGACCCTGCCAGGGAGGTGGGCGGCGACTTCTACGACTTCTTCATGGTGGACAACCGGCACCTGGCTATCGTCATGGCTGATGTGTCTGGCAAGGGGGTGCCCGCCGCCCTGTTTATGGTTATTGGCAAGACCCTCATTAAGGACCACACCCTGCCCGGCGCGGACCTGGGAGAGGTGTTCCGGCAGGTCAACGAACTGCTGTGCGAGGCCAACAAGGAGGGACTGTTCATTACCGCTTTCGAGGGAGTGCTGGACCTGGTCACCGGCGAGCTGCGCTTTGTGAACGCCGGCCACGAGCCCGCCTTTCTCTGCCCCGCGGGGGGAAGCTACGCGCCCCGAAAGACCCGCCCCGGCTTTGTGCTGGCAGGAATGGAGGGCATGACCTTCCAGGCGGACAGTGTGACCCTTTCACCAGGCGATAAGCTGTTCCAATATACCGACGGCGTAACAGAGGCCACCCGGAGCGACCAGGAGTTGTACGGCATGGACCGGCTCCAGGCGGTGCTGGATCGAAACCGGGACGCATCACCCCGGGGCCTGCTCTCCGCTGTTAAAACGGATATCAATGCTTTTGTGGGGGAAGCGGAGCAGTTCGACGACATCACCATGCTTTGCCTGGAATTCAAACAGTACATGTCCCAGAAGGAGAGGAGGCCGTAATCGTGAATGAACTGACCTTGAGCGCCACCCTGGAAAATGTCCCGCTGGTGACGGAGTTTGTGGATGAGCAGCTGGAGACCTGGGGCTGTTCCCCAAAGGTGCAGATGCAGATCGATATCGCCATTGATGAGATTTTCTCCAATATCGCCAACTATGCCTACAATCCGGAGACTGGCCCGGCCACTGTTCGGGTTTCGGTGAACGGAGAACCGCTCACTGTTACCATTACCTTTATCGACCAGGGCGTGCCTTACAATCCCCTGGAAAAACAGGACCCGGATATCAGTCTGGCCGCAGAGGAACGGCAGATCGGCGGGCTGGGCATATTTATGGTGAAGAAGCTGATGGATGATATCACCTATGAGTACCGGGATGGACAGAATATCCTGATCGTCCGCAAAGCGGCGGAGAGTGGATAAATCATAAAAGACCGGCACAGCGTCAATGTCATTAAGGCAAGGATACAAGGGGACAAATGCGGGAGCATTTGTCCCCTTCAGCCTGTCAAAAACGATTAAACTATACTACTTCTTGATAAAATCATTTAAATCAGGTGATGTGGTACAAAAAAATAGACACCTCCAACTGACGAAAAAGGAGTAAAATAGTAAGAGTAAGGAAGGTGCATAGAAGGGTGAGGGAACAGAGGAAATATGAGAAGGAATACAAGTTAGAGGCGGTAAAGCCGGCCCAGGGGATCGGAGCGGGAAAGGCCGCGAAGGAACTGGGGATACCGGTGGATACGCTGTACGGGTGGCGGAAGGCGGCGCGGGAGGGACGGCTGGACGCGGGCCCCGGTTCTCGGGGCCCTGGCGAGGCCATGAGTCTGGCGGCGGCTCTTAGCGCGGCGGAGAACCGGCCGCCGGAGACGGTATATCCCTTCGTATTTCCGGACGCCATCCACAACAAGGTGAAGAAAATTTACACCGCCGTCACCTTGGATGAGGAGGAGGAAAACCTGCTCCAGTTTGGAAAAAAATGGCGCGGACAGTACCCCTCCTGTGTGAAGAGCTGGGAGGAGAATTGGGAAGTTTTGAGCGCGTTCTATGAATATCCACCTGAGGTCCGGAAAATTATATACACGACCAACATGATCCAGGGGCTGGGACAAGCCCAGTTTTCTCAGCGGCATCCCTGACTTTGTCGAATATCGCTTACACAGATTTTTACGCCATGCCAACAGAAACGCCAAACCGCTCTCGCATTTCAGTCAAGAAAAGCTCTGCCGCTGGCGTGAACATCTGGTACTTTTTCCAAATAAAAAACAGTTTTGTTTCCAGTGTCGGCGTCAGGGGACGGAAGCACAGCATGCTCTGGTTGCTAATGTCCACCAGCTTTTCAAAGGTCAGTACATATCCTACTCCTTCCCGTGCCAGGATGCTGCCATTGAAGGTCAGGTTAATGGTAGCTTTGACATTCAGCCGATCCATTCTTTCGCCAAAGAGTTTCGGGATATCCTCTCGCAATCCCTGCCGGGAAACGATCAGCGGCAAATCCAGGAGATCATCTATACAGATTTTTTCTTTCTCAGCTAATGGAGCGTCTTTCCGCATGACAACGCCCCAGGTGTCCGCGCCGGGAAACTCCAGGTAATTATATTTGGACAAATCCACCGTCTGAGCAATCACGGCAAAATCAAAAAGGCCCCGATCCAGACGTTCAGAAAGGTCGTCAGTATCCCCGCTGTACAGATGGAATCGAATAGACGGATACTGATTCTGTATGACCTTGACCCGTTGGGCAAGATATTTCATCCCATCGGATTCCGCGCAACCGATGCGGACATCTCCTCCGGTGATCTCCCCCAGGGCTTTGAACTCCTCCTCTGTCTTGCCCACCATATCCAAAATATCCTCTGCCCGTTTCCGCAGAAGCATTCCCTCATCAGTCAAACGGACATTGTAATTACCGCGGATAAACAGTTTCTTTCCAAGTTCGCCTTCCAGCTCCTTCAGTTGCTTTGATAATGTGGGCTGGGATATGTGGAGCCTTTGGGCCGCGTGAGTAATGTTTCCTTCACGGGCAACCTCCAGAAAATAGCGCAATACTCGCAGTTCCATCGTAACACCTCCGATCCCAGTATAGCAAACCTTGTCATTCTCTACAAGAATAACTTGAAATAGAAAATGGATATTTGCTATCTCAGCATCAAAGCGTTATACTTTCGGCATAGGAGGTGAGGACGTGGCGGAAGCATCAGACACTGAGGGCATTCTCCGTCAAAATCTCATTGACGCTGGCTGTAACTCGGAAATTGTCCAACAATGTATGGAGTTGGCGCGGGGGCAGAGAACTAAGGAAATGAAACAGATTCTGACCCGCTATAGAAGGACGCTGCTGGATACAGTTCATGCGGAGCAAAAGAAAATCGACTGTCTGGATTACCTTTTCTACAAAATGGAAAAGGACGAACATCCCAAAGGACGCCGCCGATAAAACAGATGGCGGACGCGTTTGAGTAAGTGACCATATTGATTCAATCAACAATAAAAAGGAGTATGTATCATGAACGAGAAACTGACTTTGACCCAGGATTGGGATAAGACCTTCCCCAAGAGCGATAAGGTGGATCACAGCAAGGTGACGTTCCACAACCGTTACGGCATCACGCTGGCCGCTGATCTGTACATCCCCAAGGGCGCGTCCGGCGAGCTGCCAGCCATCGCCGTCTGCGGCCCTTTCGGCGCGGTGAAGGAACAGTCCTCCGGCCTGTATGCCCAGACCATGGCGGAGCGGGGCTTCCTCACGATTGCGTTCGACCCCTCCTTCACCGGCGAGAGCGGCGGCGCTCCCCGCTATATGGCCTCCCCGGACATCAACACCGAGGACTTCCAGGCGGCGGTGGACTACCTCTCCCTGCGGGATGATGTGGACCCAGAGAAGATCGGTATTATCGGTATCTGCGGCTGGGGCGGCCTGGCGCTGAACGCGGCCGCGCTGGATACCCGCATTAAGGCCACCGTTGCCTCCACCATGTACGACATGAGCCGGGTAAACGCCAACGGCTACTTTGACGCCGAGGACAGCGAGGAAGCCCGTTATGCCAAGCGCAAGGCTCTGAACGCTCAGAGGCTGACCGACTACAAGAACGGCGAGTACGCCCTGGGCGGCGGTGTGGTGGACCCGCTCCCGGAGGACGCCCCCTTCTTCGTCAAGGACTACTACGACTACTACAAGACCCCGAGAGGCTATCATCCCCGGTCCCTCAACTCCAACGGCGGCTGGAACGTCATCGGCTGTATGTCCTTTATGAATCAGCCCATCCTGGCCTATGCCCACGAGATCCGCGGCGCTGTCCTGGTCATGCACGGTGAGAAGGCCCACTCCTGCTATTTCGGCAGGGACGCTTTTGCCAAGCTGAACGGGGATAACAAGGAGCTGCTGCTCATCCCGGATGCTGTTCATACCGACCTCTATGACCGGATGGACATCATCCCCTTCGACAAGCTGGCGGAGTTCTTCCGGGAGAACTTGAAATAAAAGAGCTGCTTGGCTCACCATGGAGACGGATGCGGCGGTAAGGCGGCTGCGTCCGTCTCCAACAATATCAGGAGGAAACAATATGCGAATTCTTGTATTAAACGGCAGTCCCCGGCCCAACGGGAATACGAAAGGCATGATCGAGGCGTTCCGGGAGGGGGCTGTGTCGGCGGGCCATCAGGTGGATGTGATGGACGTGTGCCGGATGAAGATCGGCGGCTGTCTCGCCTGCGAATACTGCCATAGCAAAGGGCGCGGAGAGTGCGTTCAGAAGGATGATATGCAGAAAGTCTATGCGCTGCTGAAGGAGGCGGAAATGCTGGTGATCGCGTCGCCTATCTTCTACCACGGCATCAGCGGTCAGTTGAAGTGTGTCCTTGACCGTTTCTATTCCGCCGCCTACCCCAGCAAGCCGCCCAGGCTGAAGAAAGTCGCTATGATTTTAAGCTCTGGCGATGCCAATATGTACGATGGCGCAATGTTCTCCTATCAGGGAGATTTCCTGGATTTTCTGGGCTTAGAGGATATGGGGGTATTCACGGCCCATGGCGGGGAAAACGGTTCCCCCAGCAAACTTGTGGAACTGCGCGCCTTTGGCGAGGGACTGAAAGGCTCCGCCGCTCATCTCCGCTGATTCCAGGTTTACCCTCAAGAAAGTGTATGAGCGCACATCTGACAAGTCAAAGCGCCAAGCAGATGAAATGAAAGGAACTGCCGCGTCGGTTTAATCTTAAAAAATACCTATGGGCGCTGTGAGAGTACCTGCATGATTCTATTCTAATCGCGGAGGGGATTTCTTGTAAACAAATTATTCGCCCTTATCCTCGCGTGGGCCATGCTGGCTGCGTTGGTATCATGCGGCACAAGTACCGGCAACACCAGCGGCACGGAAACCGGCTCTTTGAATGAAACGGCTTCTCAGGAAGGTCAGGAAGGTCACAACGAAGCGACGCCTCCCAATGAGGCTGTTCCGCCGGCAAGCTCTGATATCAATGTCTTGATCGCATATTTCTCCAGAGTTGGGAATGCCGACTTCTCAGAAGATGTGGACGCCGTATCCTCCGCGAGTCTCCTGTGAAAATACGGTGAACAGGCATTGGCGTCGTGGCGTGTTCAAAGGCCGGTATACCGCCACGCGCTGTCCTTCCTGCCTCTCAACGGCGGTGGGGCTTTTGTGAGAAATGTCCATATGCTGTCCGCCTATTGGGGATTTGCGATCATAAGTTTGCATCTCGGTTTCCAATGGATCGTAGTGGTGGGGATGGCGAAAAAACTTGTCGCAAGGCCGTCAAATTTCCGCGAATACATTCTCCGCTCCGTCTCCCTGCTTATTGCCGGATACGGCGTGTACGCCTTTTTTAAGCGTGATATTGGCAGTTATTTGATTCTGGCGAATCAATTTGCGTTCTTCGACTTTGCCCTTCCTGTGGTTCCTGTTGGACGACATAGCGTGTATGGGGACTTTTATCAGCGTCGGACATTACAGTTCAACCTTGTTCAGAAATACGAAAAAGGCCAGAGGGAGGCAGATCAGAGCCGCGGAAACTACGAATGCTTATAAACACGAAACGGAGGAAGCATCATGAAAAAACAATTCCTTTCTTACTTGGCGGCCATCTGTATGGTCTGCCTCCTGACCATGACCTCCTGCTCGGCGGCAGAAGTCCCCGCCGCTGGCAGCGGGACAAACCCTGGCAGCGCGAAACTCACCTCTGAATCCCAGGCCATGACAGCTTTTGCGGATGTCCCCACTGATGCGTGGTATGCCGAAGCGGTTGCCTACTGTCAACAGAACGGCGTCATGAGTGGAACCACCGATACCACCTTTGCGCCAGATGCAACCCTGACCCGCGCCATGCTGGTGACCATCCTATGGCGGCAGGCGGAGAAGCCAGTGGTCAACTACCTCATGCGGTTTTCCGATGTTCCAGAGGGTCAGTGGCACAGCGAAGCCATCCGCTGGGCTGCCAGTGAAAAACTGGTGGCTGGCTACGGTGATGGCCGCTTTGGCATCAATGACCCAATCACCCAGGAGCAGTTGAATTTGATCTTCCAGCGGTATACCGGCCAGCCAGTCACCGGAGACATTCCTGGCTTTGACGGCGGCTCTAAGCCTGTCACCCGTGCCCAGGCCGCGATGGCGGTGATGAACTTCGCCCAGCTTTCCACAGAGGAAAAGGAGATCGGTATGTTCAACTTTGAAACTAAAACCGTAACTCTCAACAGCGGCTATGTGATGCCGCTCAATGGCCTGGGGACATACAGTCTCCACGGGGAGACCTGCGTCAACTCCATCAAGTCCGCGCTGGCCAGCGGAGTTCGGTTAATCGACACTGCCTCCGCCTACGGCAATGAGGAGGAAGTGGGACAGGCCATCCGGGAAGCCATGGAGGAATTTGGTATCCAGCGTGAGGAAATCTTCGTTACCACTAAAATCTATCCGGGCAGCGAGATGGCGACCCCGGAGCGGTCTATCCAGGCGTGTCTGGACCGGCTGGACATCGGCTATGTGGATCTGATGCTTCTCCACCATCCTGACCGGAACGATGTAAAGGCGTATCAGGCCATGGAAAAATTCGTGGAGGAAGGGAAAATCCGCTCCATCGGTCTCTCCAACTGGTATGTCAAAGAGCTGGAGGAATTTTTGCCCCAGGTGACCATTACCCCGGCGCTGGTGCAGAATGAGATTCACCCCTACTATCAGGAGAACGATGTGATTCCCTATATCCAGGACCTGGGTATCGTGGTCCAGGGCTGGTATCCCTTGGGAGGCCGGGGGCACACGGCGGAGCTGCTGGGGGACGAGCTGTATGGAAACACGCAGTATGTCGCGGCCATGATTCAGCGGCGTACAGGCGGCGAGGGACACAGAAACGGGGTTCGGCCTAAGCTGGCAAGCCGCGTTGACAGCATGGATGACTACAGCGTCATATTCTTGGGCTATCCCATCTGGTACAATGGCCGTGTATTCCTTCTTGGAGGAATATGATTTGTCTGGCAAGACAATCATCCCCTTTGTAACCAGCGGAGCGAGCGGCTTCACAGGAACTTTAACCGCGATTCAAGGGCTTCAACCCAATGCCGATGTGATAAATGGCGCAACTGCCCCATGATTTTCCGCCTTGGCGGTGGGTGGTTGAACGTACGCTCTCTTGGCTCAATCATTCCATACGCGACTCAAACGATTATGAATACAGGCTCTAAGTGTGCTGTTCTATGCATGACCTTTCTTCTGGTTCCAGCTTATGCTTACTGGCGCTGACACACTGGTGTGTGGCCCCGTGTCAGCTCCGCGCGGATCGTGCCGGGGGCAAAGCCCAGGCCCTTCGCGGCCGCACGGCGCTGTTCCCGACTGCCCAGCTTTTTGCTATCGCTTTTCTATCGTTTAGAGTCAATCCCATTACTTCTTCGCATCCCTTCCCGCTGGTGGTATAAAAAAATCAGGTTCGACAGGTTCAAAAAACTTTGTCTGACCTAATGATAAGGGTTGCAAAAAAAACAGTTGTCATGGGAAGCGTTTTAGTGTATAATGACTAACAGCGTGTAACGCCCTTTTTCAGACTGGACGAGGGATCCGGGGCGATACTCAAACGATAAGGAGTGGAACCAACTATGAGCTATTCTGTACAAAACATCCGCAACGTGGCCCTGATTGGACATGGCGGCAACGGCAAGACCGCCCTGGCTGAGAGCCTGCTCTACATGACCAAGGCCATCGACCGCATGGGCAAGGCCACTGACGGCAACACCGTGTGCGACTATGACCCCGAGGAGGTCAAACGCCAGATTTCCATCTCCCTGGCCGTGGCCCCCATCGAGTTCAAGGGCTGCAAGA
>ERZ779632.201-NODE-201-length-39527-cov-8.255270_pt1 | contig 39527 bp, 30 predicted proteins | sample MGYA00514194_ERZ779632 | MGnify/ENA primary metagenome ERZ779632 (study PRJEB29562, sample SAMEA4376704) | mouse gut metagenome | isolation source: Cecum | study: EMG produced TPA metagenomics assembly of the A DSS colitis mouse model was used to assess the... | reverse complement strand
CGTTTATGGAAGGTACGCATGGTAAGCTGTGTACCGGGCTCGCCGATAGACTGTGCCGCGATAATACCGACAGCCTCACCGACCTGAACCGCCTCGCCGGTAGCCATATTGGCGCCGTAACACTTTGCACAGATGCCCACATGAGAACGGCAGGTCAAAATCGTACGGATCTTAACCTCCTCCACAGGATCGCCCTTTCCATTTACGCCCACGGACAATATCTTTTCCGCACGGGCCGGGGTAATCATGTGATTTCTCTTCACGATCATATTACCGTCTTTGTCCCTGATATCCTCACAGGAAAAACGCCCCGTAATTCTGTCCTTCAGTCCCTCGATGGTCTCCTTGCCGTCCATAAACGCCTTGACCACCATGCCGGATATCTCTTCTCTGCCCTCACAGCAGTCCGCCTCGCGGATGATAAGCTCCTGCGACACGTCGACCATACGTCTTGTCAGATAACCGGAATCGGCCGTACGCAAAGCGGTATCAGACAACCCCTTACGCGCGCCGTGCGCCGACATGAAATACTCCAGTACGTCCAGACCTTCACGGAAATTGGATTTGATAGGCAGCTCGATGGTACGGCCTGTGGTATCCGCCATCAGACCGCGCATACCCGCCAGCTGTTTGATCTGCTGGTTGGAACCACGGGCGCCGGAATCCGCCATCATATAAATATTATTGTATTTATCCAGACCGGAAAGCAGCACTTCCGTAAGCTCCTTATCCGTGTCGTTCCAAGTCTCCACAACCGCGCGGTATCTCTCCTCCTCCGTAATCAGTCCTCTTCGGAAGTTCATGGAGATTTTGTCTACCGTAGCCTGCGCCTCCTCCAGCATTTCCTCTTTCTTCGCCGGCACCGTCATATCCGAAATGGAAACGGTCATGGCTGCCTGCGTTGAGTACTTGTAGCCGGTGGCCTTGATCAGGTCGAGCACCTCCGCCGTGCGCACAGCGCCATGAATATTGATAACCTTCTCAAGGATCTGCTTTAACTGCTTTTTGCCTACATGGAAATCCACTTCCAGCTTCAGGAAATTCTCTGATTCGCTTCTGTCCACATATCCCAGATCCTGCGGCAGGATCTCGTTAAAGAGGAACCGCCCCAGCGTGGATTCCACATTTCCTGTCACAATCTCGCCATCCGCATTCTTTTTGCTCACTCTTACCGAAATACGGGAATGCAGCGTGCACACTTTATTTTCGTAGGCAAGAATCGCCTCGTTTACATTCTTGAAAAACTTCCCTTCGCCTGCCGCGCCGGGTCTTTCCTGCGTCAGATAATAAATACCAAGCACCATATCCTGGGAGGGAACCGCCACAGGACCGCCGTCGGAAGGCTTCAACAGGTTATTCGGAGAAAGCAGGAGGAATCTGCACTCCGCCTGTGCCTCCACAGAAAGCGGAAGATGCACAGCCATCTGGTCGCCGTCAAAGTCGGCGTTAAATGCCGTACATACAAGAGGATGCAGCTTGATCGCCTTACCTTCAACCAGAATGGGCTCAAACGCCTGAATACCAAGTCTGTGCAAAGTAGGTGCACGGTTTAGCATCACCGGATGCTCCTTGATAACCTCTTCCAGTACATCCCACACCTGGGTGTCAAGTCTCTCAACCAGCTTCTTCGCCGCCTTGATATTCTGGGAAATGCCGCGGAACACCAGCTCCTTCATCACAAAGGGCTTAAACAGCTCAATCGCCATCTCCTTGGGCAGACCGCACTGGTAAATTTTCAGCTCGGGGCCAACCACGATAACGGAACGACCAGAATAGTCCACACGCTTACCAAGCAGGTTCTGACGGAAACGCCCGGACTTACCCTTAAGCATATCGGAAAGGGACTTTAACGCCCTGTTGCCGGGGCCTGTTACCGGTCTGCCTCTTCTGCCGTTATCAATCAGAGCGTCCACTGCCTCCTGCAGCATACGCTTCTCATTGCGGACAATGATATCCGGAGCGCCCAGCTCCAGAAGCCGTTTCAAACGGTTATTTCTGTTAATAATTCTTCTGTATAAATCATTCAGGTCGGAAGTGGCAAAACGACCGCCATCCAGCTGTACCATCGGACGAAGATCCGGCGGAATCACCGGAATCACATCCATAACCATCCATTCAGGCTGGTTTCCGGACTCACGGAATGCCTCAACGACTTCCAGTCTTTTTATAATACGCGCGCGCTTCTGCCCGGTAGACTCTCTCAGTCCCTCCTTAAGTCCCGCCGCCTCTTCCTCCAGGTCAATGGCCTGCAACAACTCCTTAATTGCTTCCGCGCCCATACCTACCCGGAATTTATTGCCCCAGGTCTCTCTGGCGTCCTGGTACTCCTTTTCGGAAAGCACCTGCTTATACTCAAGATCCGTCTCGCCGCCGTCAAGCACAATATAAGAAGCAAAATAAAGCACCTTCTCAAGCACTCTCGGAGAGAGGTCGAGAATCAGCCCCATACGGCTGGGGATCCCCTTAAAATACCAGATATGGGATACCGGCGCCGCCAGCTCAATACGTCCCATACGCTCTCTGCGGACGCTGGATTTCGTCACCTCGACACCACACCTGTCGCAGACAACGCCTTTATATCTGATCTTCTTATACTTACCGCAGTGACACTCCCAGTCCTTGCTGGGCCCGAAAATTCTCTCGCAGAACAGCCCCTCTTTCTCGGGTTTCAGGGTTCTATAATTGATCGTCTCAGGCTTGGTCACTTCACCCCTGGACCACTCTCTGATCTTTTCGGGTGACGCCAGGCCAATCTTGATCGCGTCAAATGTCATAGGCTGATACGCTTCCTGTTTCATTTCCGCCATGCTGCACTAACCTCCATTTTTCCGTCTTACAGAGTCTTATACTTCCTCAAATGCTTCGTCCGCTTCCGTCACGTCTTCCAGCTCTTCCTCCTCGCTGCTCACAAGCTGTCCGCTGTCCTCATCAAATTCCTGACGCTGATAGCCCATGGAGCCAAAGGATTCTCTTTCATAGTCGTAACCGCGAGAATCGCCTTCAATCTCATAGCGGTAATCATTTTCACCATAATCAATGGTTTCCATGATTTCCACCTCCGTCTGGTCATCGCGAAGCACTCTGACGTCCAGTCCGAGAGACTGCAGCTCTTTTAAAAGCACCTTAAAGGATTCCGGCACACCGGGCTCGGGAATGTTATCACCCTTGATAATAGCCTCGTATGTCTTTACACGTCCCACCACATCGTCGGACTTCACGGTCAGAATCTCCTGCAGCGTATAAGCCGCGCCGTAAGCCTCCAGCGCCCAAACTTCCATCTCGCCGAAACGCTGTCCACCGAACTGTGCCTTACCGCCCAGCGGCTGCTGCGTTACCAGTGAGTAAGGACCCGTGGAACGCGCATGGATCTTATCGTCCACCAGATGATGCAGTTTCAGGTAATGCATATGACCGATTGTTACCGGCGAATCGAAATATTCGCCTGTCCGGCCGTCTCTGAGTCTTACCTTACCGTCCCTGGAAATTGGCACGCCCTTCCAAAGCTTTCTGTGCTCCCGATTCTCAGACAGGTATTCCATAACCTCAGGCAAAAGCTCATCCCTGTGCCTCTTCTCAAACTCCTCCCACTCCAGATTGACATAGTCGTTGGCCAAATCCAGAGTATCCATGATATCATCCTCTTTCGCACCGTCGAACACCGGCGTAGCCACGTTAAAGCCAAGAGCCTTCGCCGCCAGCGACAGATGGATCTCCAGCACCTGCCCGATATTCATACGGGAAGGCACACCCAGAGGATTCAGTACAATGTCAAGAGGACGTCCGTTTGGCAGATAAGGCATATCCTCCACCGGCAGCACGCGGGAAACCACGCCCTTGTTACCGTGACGGCCTGCCATCTTATCACCAACGGAAATCTTTCTCTTCTGTGCAATGTAAATGCGTACCGCCTGATTCACGCCAGGAGACAGCTCGTCGCCGTTCTCTCTGGTGAACACCTTGGCATCCACAACAATACCATACTCACCGTGAGGCACTTTCAGGGAAGTGTCACGCACCTCTCTGGCCTTCTCGCCAAAGATCGCACGCAGCAGTCTCTCCTCAGCCGTAAGCTCCGTCTCGCCCTTGGGCGTCACCTTGCCTACCAGAATATCGCCGGCGCGCACCTCTGCACCGATACGGATAATGCCTCTGTCATCCAGATCCTTAAGGGCATCGTCGCCCACGCCGGGCACATCCCTTGTAATTTCTTCGGGTCCAAGCTTGGTATCACGCGCCTCAGCCTCGTATTCCTCCATATGAACGGAAGTATATACATCCTCCTGCACCAGCCTCTCACTGAGCAGAACGGCGTCCTCATAGTTATATCCTTCCCAGGTCATAAACCCGATCAGCGGGTTTTTACCAAGCGCCAGCTCGCCGCCGTCCGTGGAAGGCCCGTCTGCAATTACGTCGCCCGCTTCCACATGCATACCCTTCTGCACAATGGGCTTCTGGTTATAGCAGTTGGACTGGTTACTGCGGGAAAACTTCATCAGACGATATTCGTCCTTTTCCCCGTCGTCGCAGGTCATTTTAATCAGTTCGGCCGAAACGTAATCAACTACGCCGGACTTTCTCGCCACCACGCAGACGCCGGAGTCCACAGCCGCCTTGGGCTCCATACCGGTTCCCACTACGGGAGTCTCCGTAAACAGGAGCGGCACAGCCTGTCTTTGCATGTTGGAACCCATCAGCGCGCGGTTTGCATCGTCATTCTGCAAAAACGGAATAAGCGCCGTAGCCACTGAGAATACCATCTTCGGAGACACATCCATATAATCGAACATGCTCTTGGGATATTCCTGGGTTTCTGTCTTATAACGGCCGGAAATACTGTTTCTCTTAAAATAGCCGTTTTCGTCAAGGGGCGCCGAAGCCTGCGCCACATGATAATTATCTTCCTCATCCGCCGTCATATAGACAGTCTCGTCCGTAACGCGCGGGTTCTGCGGATCGCTCTTGTCGATCTTACGGTAAGGCGCCTCCACAAATCCATACTCGTTAATCCGCGCATAGGAAGCCAGCGAGTTGATCAGACCGATGTTCGGTCCCTCAGGCGTCTCAATGGGGCACATTCTGCCGTAGTGGGTATAGTGTACGTCACGCACCTCGAATCCGGCACGGTCTCTGGAAAGACCGCCGGGGCCAAGAGCCGAGAGACGTCTCTTATGTGTCAGTTCGCCAAGCGGGTTGTTCTGATCCATAAACTGCGACAGCTGGGAAGAACCGAAAAATTCCTTTACCGCAGCCTGCACCGGTTTGATATTGATCAGTACCTGCGGAGATATCTCCTCCGCGTCATGAGTCGTCATTCTCTCGCGAACCACTCTTTCCAGACGGGAAAGACCGATACGGTACTGGTTCTGCAAAAGCTCGCCCACCGCACGGATACGTCTGTTGCCCAAATGGTCGATATCGTCGTCGTTTCCGATACCGTACTCCAAATGAATGTTATAGTTAATGGAAGCAAGGATATCTTCCTTCGTAATATGCTTTGGAATCAGCTCATGTACATTCTTGCGGATCGCCTCGGCCAGCTGTCCGGGATCGCCGCTGTACTCGTCCAAAATCTGCTGTAACACAGGATAATAAACCAACTCCGTCACACCCAGCTCTTTGGGGTTGCAGTCTACGAAATTAGTGATGTCCACCATCATATTCGAGAGAACCTTTACGTTTCTCTCCTCTGTCTGAATCCACACAGCCGGAACCGCGGCATTCTGAATCGCGTCCGCCATTTGGGCCGTCACCTTATCGCCGGCCTTCGCCAGAAGCTCTCCGGTCTGGGTATCCACCACGTCCTCTGCAAGGATGTGATGTCTGATTCTGTTTCTGAACATCAGTTTCTTGTTAAATTTATATCTGCCGACTTTCGCAAGATCATATCTGCGGGGGTCAAAAAACATGGCCATAATCAGGCTCTCCGCGCTTTCCACGCTCAGAGGCTCGCCCGGACGGATCTTTTTATACAGCTCAAGCAGACCCTCCTGATAGTTCTCAGAAGCGTCCTTTGCAAAGCTTGCCTCGATCTTCGGCTCATCGCCAAAAAGCTCTCTTATTTCATCGTTTGTGCCCACGCCCAGCGCGCGAATCAGCACAGTGATGGGAACCTTTCTGGTTCTGTCCACACGCACATAGAAAACGTCGTTGGAATCTGTCTCGTACTCAAGCCATGCGCCGCGGTTCGGGATTACCGTCGCTGAAAAAAGCCGCTTACCAATCTTATCATGTCCGATTCCGTAGTAAATACCGGGGGAGCGCACAAGCTGGCTGACAATGACACGCTCTGCGCCATTGATCACAAACGTGCCTGTCTGGGTCATTAAAGGCAGATCGCCCATAAAGATCTCATGCTCGGTAATCTCGTCCTTCTCCTTATTGATCAGACGGACCTTAACCTTGAGAGGGGCTGCGTAAGTGGCGTCTCTCTCCTTACATTTTTCAATAGAATACTTGACATCGTCTTCGCAAAGCTCGAAGTCAACAAATTCCAGACTCAGATGTCCACTGTAATCTGAAATCGGAGAAATATCGTCAAATACTTCCTTCAAGCCTTCACTCAGGAACCACTGATAGGAGTTCTTCTGAACTTCAATCAGGTTCGGCATTTCCAGAACCTCTTTCTGTCGTGCATAGGTCATACGCGTATTTCTGCCGGCTGCAGTCTTACGGATCCTGTTTTTTTCCATTGACACTTCACCCCGTTCTTTATGATTGATCCATGCTTATTCGGATTTTACACATCAAAAAAGCATAGCACACCACAATAGTGCACTATACATTCTACTACAAGTCACTATAGAGAGTCAATAAGTTTTTACAAAAATTTGAGCCATGCAAAATCTTAGATTTCCCGAACGGCACGGCGCAGACAAACTTACCGATTGCGCATGAAAACTTGCTCACGATGCGCATGAAAAAAATGCAAGACCGTCCACATGCCTGTCATAAGCATGTGAACGGTCTTTTCTCAAATATGCCGGGCAATTACTTAAGAGTAACCTTTGCGCCCTCTGCCTCAAGCTTAGCCTTGATATCGTCAGCCTCCTCCTTGGAAGCAGCCTCCTTAAGTACCTTCGGAGCGGAATCAACGAGATCCTTCGCCTCCTTCAGGCCAAGGCCGGTAGCCTCACGAACCACCTTGATTACCTTAACCTTGTTGGGGCCAACCTCTGTCAGCTCAACGTCGAACTCTGTCTTCTCCTCGCCTGCTGCCGCGCCAGCGTCACCGCCTGCTGCTGCAACAACTACGCCTGCTGCTGCGGATACACCGAACTCCTCCTCGCAAGCCTTTACCAGATCATTTAATTCCAATACTGTCAACTCTTTGATCGCGTCGATCAGTTCCTGAGTAGATAACTTTGCCATGATTGTTTTCCTCCATATTTTTTCAATGTTTAGATTACATTTCGAGACTGCTTTTGCAGGCTCGGGTTTTGATTTAAGCGCGCAACTTTTTAATTACGTTTCGAGACTGCCTGTGGCAGGCTCGGGTTTTAACGCGCAGCGCTTAAATCGTTTAAACCAGTTATTCTGCTGCGGGCGCTTCTTCCGCTACGGGAGCCTCCTCTGCCGGTGCAGCCGCCTCTTCTGCCGCAGGAACTTCCTCTGCGGGTGCAGGCGCTTCTTCTCCGGATGCGCCGCCTTTCTCTGCCAGCTGATTCATCACACGGGCGAAGTTGGTAATCGGAGACTGGATGCTGCCAAGCAGCTTGGACAACAGTTCTTCTCTGGAAGGAATCTTGGCAATCTCCATAATTCCCTTCGCGTCATAGGCGATGCCTTCCACCATACCGCCCTTAACTTCGAGGGCATCTGCTGTCTTAGCGAATTTGCATATCACTCTTGCGGGAGCCGTAGCGTCCTCTGTGGAGATCGCTATCGCGCTGGGGCCTTCCAGATAAGAAGTAAGCGCTTCAAAATCCGTGCCCTTGAATGCAAAATTCATCATTGTGTTCTTGTAAACCTTGTAGGTGATACCGGCTTCACGAAGCTGTTTACGAAGCTGCGTATCCTGTTCAACCGTAAGGCCGCGGTAATCAACCAGAACGACTGACTGGGCGTCCTTTACGGCAGCGGAAATCTCATCTACGATAGGTTTTTTCAATTCCACTTTTGCCATTACTTTACCTCCTTATAGATTTTAGTGCCGATTAGGAGCGTGTGTCCGCCGGACACACCAAAAACCCTCCCCGTAAAGACAGGGAGGGAAATAATATCACTGAAAGCTCTTCTCTCCTCGGCAGGCGGACTCTTACGCCGGCAATACGGCACCTGCTGTCTTCGGCATGGTTTTATAACCTTAGCTACTATAGCACAACGAATAAAGGGCTGTCAACAGTTTTTTAATCATTCTCCATTCCGTTTGCAAAAGGATTCGTAAACTGCGTCCTCTCCGCCCCGGCGCCGGGACGGGCGTTATATTGCAGGCCAAACTTCTGCGCTTGCGTGATTTCGATCTCCATCACGCCGAAATTTGTCTCGATCTGTAATACGGTGGATCCGTCGGGTTTTGTAATGATCTTGGTGTCCAGATCGTCATCTTCATCCGCAGCGTTCTTTTCTTTTCCGTTCTTCCCCGCTTCATCCGTTCCGGGAACGGTCATCTGCCCGTCGTAATCGGAAATCTTTTTCAGGCCCTTGCTGTTTTCATGAATGATACCCCGCCAGATCAGATCCATTTCCTGCGCCGTGTAAAAATGCGCGCCAAAACCATTCATATATTTGGCGTATTTTGCCTTCTCCCTGTCGATATAGGTGGAGCCGTCCTTCTCATAGGTATAATCCGGCACGCCGTCTTTCGTTGAAGTCTCAAAGAAATTGACAAAATCATCCTCGTCGATTTCGCCCGCCAGAAAATCCTTCCAGAAATTCTCATTAGCCGCAAAGCGCAGATTGTCATCCTGCGAAAACCGTTGTAAGAAGGCCATCACTTTCTCATACTGTCCAGGCTCCGTATAGGAAAGGCTGAAGCAGTCCCTGTTCACCCATTTTGTACCGTCAAAATAAGCCTCCTTGCAGCTGATCCCATCCTGCCCGTAGCAAGTGATAAACCAATGCTTGTGTTCCGGATCGTCGGTGGGGAAGGTGCTCTTGGTCACTTCACCTGTCAGAAGCTCCAAAAGTTCCTCCGGATCCGTCACCTGTGTGTCTGTACAATTATCGTCCATGCCATCCGGCTCCCACGGTTTTACCCCCGAAACCGTCGCAGACACGCCGTCAGAATCGGGCTTCCCCTCCGCCGCTCTTCTAAGCGCCTCTTTGGCCGCCTGCTTCTCCACTTCCGCGATCAGTTCCTTAACCTGCTCCTGCAAAACCTCCTGCGCATCATCAAAATCCGCCAGAAGCTTATCCCACTCTTTTATGGTAAAGGTCTGGCCGCCGGTCTGGAAGGTCGGTTCCACCTTTCCCTCCCTCACCTTCTTCACCATCTCCTGCATATGTGCAAGAATTCGCTCGCGGCAGGTCATATCCTCCGCTTTTTTCTCTTCCTCATTCTTCTCGCCAGCGTCCTTAATCTCTGTGTCCGCTCCTGCATCTTTTGTGACGTCCGTGTCGCTTTTCTTGTTGACCATGGGAAAAGCTTTATTCGTGGCGTTTCCTGCCATACGGCTCCCGTTTCCGTATCCCGCCCGGGGCGCAGTATTATGAATCCATGAAGAATAGCCTCGATTTCCTATGTTCATAGTTTTACTTCCTTTCTGTCAGATATGGTACAAACGCTTTCTGCCTCTCTGTCTGTAATACGAATCAATCCGCCAAAAAGTTTCACCACCCATAAAAATATTCCCCGCTTCTCACCAGGTCACATACCCGTCCCCGTCAATCTGCACGCCCTCTGAAACGCTGCGCATAAAGGCAAGCACGCGCTCCTTCTCCGCGTCCTGTAACAGGGCGGTTTTGCATCCGCTTTGCAGGCAGGGAATAAACTGATAGCTCACAATCCCCTCTTCGTTTATCACAACCTCAACCATACCCGTATCAAGCGTTTTGGAATTAAACCAGAAATTTCCCAGACTGTAAATAACCGGCACGCCGCCGATTACGCCGATGGGCTGCAGGCAGTGGGGATGGTCTCCGATCACCAAATCCGCCCCCGCGTCCACAAGCTCCGGCGCCTGCTTAAGCTGCGCCCAATCCAGCTCCGTCTGATTTTCCGTCCCCCAATGTATGTAAGCTACCACAAAATCACTGTTTTCGTCGGCCTCCCGAATGGTTTCCAAAAGCTTATCCCCGTTCCAGCACCGAAATACGCCGGGAGAATCCTCCGTAGCTTCTTTGGTGTCCGGCGTATCAAGCCGCTCAATCTGGGTAGCCGACACAAAGGCGATTTTAATATCCCCCACAATAAAGTAGACCGGCTTTCTCGCCTCAGAAATGTCTCGGCCCGCTCCCACATAGGGAATGCCCGCCTCCCTCAAGGTATCAAATGTATCCGTCAACGCCTCCGGCCCGTAGTCGTAGGCGTGATTATTGGCCAGAGATACAAGATCCACTCCCAGATCAGTCAGATAGGAAACGGTCTGCGGCCTTGCCCGAAAGGTAAACTGTTTCCCTTCTGTCGGAACGCCTCTGTCAGAATAGGCAAATTCATTGTTAAGCATCATGATATCCGCGCTCTGCATCCGTTCCATCACTTCCGGCAGCACACCCTTCGATATATCGCCGTCTTCACGGACAGGCCCGGTAATGGCATAATGATCGTCAAACAGGACGTCGCCCGCAAAGGCAAGCGTCACCTGGCCGGGAACCGCCGGTTCCATGGCATGGATATTATTTTCTTCCATATAGGCGGCATCCGCCAGCTGTTCCTGATATTTGGAAGGCTTTTCCGTCTCTTCCCCCTCGCTCTCAGGTCCCTTTAAAGCGGATTCGTCTTCGCGTTCAATCCGCTCCTGCGGCCTGCTTTCACGGGGAACTATGGCGTCGGTTTTCTGCGTTTTCACAGGTTCCATAATCCACTGATGGGCCGCCAGAGCCAAAACGCCCGCCGCTACCGCCGCAGTCAGCGTGATAAAAAATGGCAGGATAAAGCTGCGGTGAAGCCTTATTCTCTTTTTTTTCTTATTTTTGCGCGATTTTTTCTTAGCCATGCGACTATTGTACCACAAATCGGCAGTCACAGCAAAAACATGAGAAACCTACTTTTTTATCAATCCCTTTTTTCCGGCATAATCGCAGAGAAAGGACACCGCCGAAAGGAGCAGCAGCACAGACACAGCCAATAGGTCCCACACGTCAAAGATGGGTTCCCCTATCATTTTTGACAGCACGATATTGACGCCAAGCACAAAGGGAACGGCTGTCAGGAAAGCAATTCCCAAAGCCGCCGGCTTTCTCCTGACGCGGCCGAAAATGATAACCATGACCCACAGAAATAAGACGGAAACTGCCCCTATCCTCACGCCGACCGAAAACACCTGCTTTACCTCTACCAGCCTGCTCAGTAAAAATAAATAGGGAATCAAAAAAACGCTTAACGAGGCGCAGCTCATGACAATCCCTTTTTTCCCGAACAAAGTGCCCGGAAGCAGTACCAGCCACGCAAAGATAATGGAGCTGACCGGAATCGGCGACCACGTCAAACGGCCGGAGACTGCAAGGTTGCAAATCAGGCATATCATAATTCCCGTCAAGAACAGCATCGAAAAAAGAACAGAAACCACCACATTCTTCGTCATATTATTCTCGTCTTTTCTTTTTAAGGCAATGAGATTTTCATCCGCCTTCTTTTCCAGGCTTTCCATATCAACTTCCTCCCCGCTTAACAGCTCGTTTACCGTAATGCCCAGTATCCCGCAAAGCTCCAGCATGACAGATGAGTCGGGCATACACTTTCCGGTCTCCCACTTGGAAACCGCCCTGTCCGTAATATTCAGTTTTTCTGCCAGCTGCGCCTGCGTCAGTTGTTTCTCCTTGCGGCGCTTGGCAATAAATTTTCCGATTTCTGTCTGATTCATCCCGTTCTCCTTTCACCCTGAACGTTACGCCCGGTTTTTTGTCTTTTACACGAACCAGCGGTTGAATCGGAGAAACTCAACCGCTGGTTGGGAGGATTTTCTGCTTATGCGCAAAAAAGAACGGCCCGCAGTTACAGACCGTTCTTCGTTTTCTTTCTCTCTTTTTTATGCAGTTTAGTACTTCGCCACATTTACCTTTACGCCGGGGCCCATGGTGGTTGCCAGCGTGATGCTGCGCAGATACTGACCTTTAAGAGCCGAGGGCTTTGCCTTCACAATGGCGTCCATCAGCGCGTTAAAGTTCTCCTGCAGCTTTTCCTCCTCGAAAGAAGTCTTGCCAACGGGCACATGAATAATGTTGGCCTTATCCAGTCTGTACTCAATCTTACCGGCCTTGATATCGCTGATCGCCTTTGCAACATCCATGGTAACCGTGCCTGCTTTAGGGTTTGGCATCAAGCCCTTGGGACCCAGCACTTTACCAAGACGACCCACAACGCCCATCATATCGGGAGTTGCCACTACCACGTCAAAATCAAGCCAGCCTTCGTTCTGAATTCTGGGGATCAGCTCCTCGCCGCCCACATGGTCTGCGCCTGCCGCCTCAGCCTCGTTTACCTTATCGCCCTTGGCAAATACCAATACGCGAACCGTCTTACCCGTTCCGTTGGGCAGTACCACCGCGCCGCGGATCTGCTGCTCTGCGTGACGGCCGTCACATCCGGTTCTGATATGAACCTCCACAGTCTCATCGAATTTCGCTGTTGCTGTCTTTTTCACTAAGGAGATCGCTTCCGCCGCGTCGTACATAACTGCACGATCCACCAGCTTAGCCGCCTCCTGATATTTTTTACCGTGTTTCATCTCGAACCCTCCATTACTCTTCTACTGTGATGCCCATACTTCTCGCAGTACCGGCGATCATGCTCATGGCCGCCTCAACGCTTGCCGCGTTCAGGTCAGGCATCTTCAGCTCTGCGATCTCCTGTAACTTAGCCTTGGAGATGGTCGCCACCTTAGCCTTGTTGGGGGTAGCGGAGCCGGACTTGATGTTGCACGCCTTCTTTAAGAGCACTGCCGCAGGGGGAGTCTTCGTTACGAAACTGAAGCTTCTGTCTGCATACACTGTGATAACAACCGGAATAAGGACATCGCCCTTGTCGGCCGTCTTTGCGTTGAACTGTTTTGTAAATTCAACGATGTTTACCCCATGCTGTCCAAGTGCAGGACCAACCGGGGGCGCTGGCGTTGCTTTACCAGCAGGGATCTGTAACTTGATGTATCCTTCTACTTTTTTTGCCATATCGGCACCTCCTGATAATATTGTGGTACGACGCCTTTTCCGCCTGTCTGCTGCACCCTTCGGGATTGCCAAAGACAGGGTCGGGTTTGGGTTTTAACGCAAAGCGTTCCAACCGCTTTAACCGGCTCCCACCTTTATTCACACCGCAAAAGCGGGCAAATATCCATTTCATCACAGTTTGGTTCACACCCATTCGCAAAACGCGCATTCAGCGCTGGCCAAACCGTTATCTCATACTCCTGACTTCCGCAAAGCTGATCTCCACGGGAGTTTCTCTGCCAAATAATTCCACATTGATGGTAGCCGTCTGCTTACCATAGTCGATTCTCTGCACAACGCCCACGGTATCCTTCCAGACGCCCGCAACCACTGCAATCGTATCGCCTTCTGCGAAATCAATGCTTACATTTTCCATCTTAATGCCGAGAGGCTTCATCTCCGCCTCCGTAAGCGGCACCGGCTTACTTCCCGGTCCTACAAACCCGGTCACGCCTCTGGTATTTCTCACCACATACCAGGTATCGTCATTCATAACCATATTGATCAGCACATATCCGGGGAACATCTTCTTCTGAACCGTCTTGCGCGCGCCGTTCTTTAACTCCATTACATCCTGCATCGGCACCTTGACCTCGAGAATCTCTTCCTCCAGATGTCTGTTTTCAATCGTCTTCTCTATGTTGGCCTTCACCTTATTTTCATATCCGGAATAAGTATGCACAACATACCAATTCGCTTCTGCCATACGGATCCTCCCTATCTTACCTACAGATTAAGAATCTGTCCTAAAAGTGCAGTGTAGTGATGAAATCCACGCCATACTGCAATCCGAAATCCAGTACCGCAATAATTGCTCCCACCACCAGAGAAATAACCAAGACCGCGACAGACTGTTTCATAAGGGAATCCTTATCCGGCCAACTGATTTTCTTAAACTCAGCTTTCACGCCGTCCAGGAATTTGACCGCTTTCTTATCTGCTTTCGCTGAATCTGCCATATTAACTATCTCCTTTTCAAACCGACGAGCGTTTACTTCGTCTCCTTATGCAGAGTATGTCTCTTGCAGAATCTGCAATACTTCTTCGTCTCCATCCTGTCAGGATGTGTCTTCTTGTCCTTTGTTGTATTGTAGTTACGCTGTTTGCACTCCGTACATGCCAATGTAATTCTTGTGCGCATCTTGCCACCTCCACCTGTATTACGATTCGTTTGATTTCGTATCTCTCATTAATTTGAGCATAAAAAAAAGACCTAAATCTTATCTCGCTCACACAATATATCATACGGAACGTCCCAAGTCAACCGATTTTTATATTTTCTCCCAAAAAATCGTAGTTTTTTCCAGAAAGGTCTTTATAAAATATGCTTCCCTTACGATATATAAATTGCAGAATGAGATTTCGGCTTAACAAAAGGCCGTTAAAGCTCGTAATTTTGTGAGTTTTTTCTTACAAACGCTTGCTTTTTCTGCGGTTAAAATGGTAAAATGTTAATAAGTATATTTATTAAGTAGAAACGCCCAGCGAGATGCCTTGTAGGCTACGGAGAGCCGCAGGAGGTGTCTGTTATGCTTTCAAGGAGGAAGGAGGGCTTATGGCTTACAATACGATCAACAACTTAAACAATGTCTATAATTTCTACATGACAACCTACGCGCCGAAGTCAAGCACGCCTTATGACACTCATAAGAAGAGCGAGCTTCGCCACGTATACAATTCCATTGTCAAGATGAACAAGGAAGCGCCTCTGTTCATTCTGGACACCAGCAAGGACTCCCAGCAGTTTGCCGTAGGCATAAAGGAGAACGCCAGAGAGCTTCGTAATACCATTGCTTCCCTCGGAGGTCTGGACGAGGATGAGCTTCTGAATAAGAAGGTTGCCTATTCCAGCAATGAAGAGATTGTCTCTGCCAAATACGTGGGTTCCAAAAAGCCGGATGATGATTTTCCGTCCTATGAGGTGGGGGTAACGCATCTTGCCTCCTCACAGGTGAACTTGGGTAAGTTCCTTCCCGCCGACGAGCCTAATACGCTTTCACCCGACACCTATTCCTTTGACGTTGGGATTGAAGATCTGAACTACGAGTTTCAGTTCAGCATTAAGGCCAGCGACACGAACAACGACATACAGTCCCGTCTGTCCAGACTGATCAATAATGCGAATATCGGTATGTCCGCACAGGTTATTACCGACGATAACGGCAGATCCGCCTTACGCATGGAATCAGACGCTACCGGTTTGAAGGATGGCAAGAAGGCGCAGTTTGTCATATCCGACCAGCGCACCAGCAAGACGGCAGGCGTAGTGGATTATCTGGGACTGGATTACACATCGTCTCCGGCTACCAACGCTTCCTTCCTTGTGGACGGTGAGGAACACTCTTCCACCACCAACCGCTTTACGCTGGACAACACCTACGAACTGCAGTTCAACGGTGTGAGCAGCGCAGAAGGCGAGACGGCTTCCATCGGTATCAAAACCGACGTGGAATCCCTGACGGAAAACATTAACACCCTTGTGAAAGGATATAACTCCTTCCTTCAGGCGGTATCCGAATACAATGCCGTACAGCCCAAGAGCGGCCGTCTTTTTAAGGAGATGAGCAGTGTTGCCAGAGTCTACGCAAAAGGACTTACCTCCGCAGGTTTGAATCTGAATCTGGACGGCACTCTGGAAGTGGATAACAATGTGCTGCGCCAGAAAGCCACAAGCGAAGACGCGAAGGAGGCCTTTTCTTCCATGAAGGGCTTCACCAATTCCATCCTGCGCAAATCCAATCAGGTGTCCTTGGACCCGATGCACTATGTCAACAATGTGATCGTGGCTTACAAGAATCCCGGGAAGAACTTCGCAAGTCCTTATATCACAAGCGCGTACAGCGGGATGATGTTTAACAGTTATTGTTAATACCAGACAAATACACGGGCTGTTGCTTTTGCAACAGCCCTTCTTTCATATGTAAGGAGACTTTTCATGGAACAGCAGTCATCCGTATTCAAGGAAATCCGGCCTCACGGGACACAGTCTTTTCCCTGCGCCATCTACCGCACCCATTCCGTGGGAAAAGGCACTCTTGTCAAGCACCACTGGCATGACGAAGTGGAGATCCTGTATTTTTCCGGCGGGGAATTCCGGCTGGAAATCAACATGGAATCCTTCCCCATCCGCTCGGAATCTTTCTGGTTCATCAACCCCGGCGAGCTGCACAGCATTATCACCGAGACCTCTGACAGCCACTGGGAAGACGCCGTCGTCTTCTCTCCCGCCATCCTGAGCTTTGACTCCCATGACGAGGCGCAGATTCATCTGGTAAAGCCGATACAGAACGAAAAGCTTCTCTTTCCGCGGTGCATCGCGCCTGCCCATCCCGCGTTTCTTCCGCTACGAAACGCCTTTTGGGATATCATGCGGGCTTTCGGGCAAATGGGTGAGGATTCCGCCGCTGACAGCAGTCTGGTCACAAACGATCTGACCAGCCAGCTATATATCAAATCTTCCCTGCTTTACATACTTGCCACCCTCTCCGCCCACAAGCTTTTTACGCCAGTTGAGAAAAATTTCAACAAGCGCGTGGAGACCGTCAAAACCGCCCTTACTTATATGAAAGAAAATTATCGGGAAAAAATATATATTTCCGACCTTGCCGGACGGGTAAACCTGAACGAACAATATTTCTGCCGCCTGTTCAAAAAGGCCATCGGCTGTTCCCCCATAGAATATCTCAACGAATACCGCGTCAGACAGGCAAGACAGCTTCTGGAAAAAACGGATCTGCAGGTGATGGAGGTGTGTCTGGAATGCGGCTACAACAATCTGGGAAATTTTCTGCGGGAGTTTCGCAAATATACAGGCACCACCCCTTTGCAGTATCGGAAGCAAGTCGACATGACAGAGTCAAAATAATGTATTTATTAATCAAATAATCGTAGGACATCCGCCACATATATCATTAAAATGTATCTTAACAACATACAAAGCGCACAGGAGGCACAACGATGATAAAAAAGTGGTGGCATGATAAAACAGCATATCAGATTTACCCCAAAAGCTTCTATGATTCCAACGGGGACGGCATCGGAGACATCCCCGGCATTATCGGCAAACTGGATTATCTTAAGGATCTGGGCGTGGATATTATCTGGCTCTCTCCCTGTTATCAGTCCCCCTTAGCCGATCAGGGCTATGATATCTCCGATTATTACAGCATTGATCCCCGTTTTGGTACCATGGAGGACATGGACCGGCTGATAGCCGAAGCAAAAAAGCGTGACATGTATATTCTTATGGACCTTGTGGTGAACCACTGCTCCGACGAGCACGAGTGGTTCCGCAAAGCCTGTGAAGATCCCGATGGAAAATACGGCCGATATTTTTATCTGCGGGATAAAAAGGAAGGGGAACTGCCCACCAACTGGCGCTCCTACTTCGGCGGACCCGTGTGGGAAGATCTGCCGGGCACCGACAAACAGTATCTCCATGTGTTCCACAAAAAGCAGCCCGATTTGAACTGGGAAAATCCCGAGGTTCGGGAGGAAGTCTATAAAAATATGAACTGGTGGCTGGAAAAAGGCCTTGGCGGTTTCCGCATCGACGCCATTATCAATATCAAAAAGGCGCTGCCCCTGCACAGCTATGAACCCGACCGGGAAGACGGGCTGTGCGACATCGGGGCCATGCTGGAAGAGGCATCCGGAATCGGAGAGTTTCTGGGAGAAATGCGCGACCGCACCTTCCGAAAATACGACGCCTTTGCCGTAGGCGAAGTATTTAACGAAAAGCCCGGGGAATTGCCTGACTTTATCGGTGAAAACGGTTACTTCTCCAGTATGTTTGACTTTAACGAGGCCATTTTCGGCCACAGCGAAAAGGGCTGGTACGACGCTTCTCCCATCACGCCGGACGATTACAGAAACTGCTGCTTTGCGGCACAGGCCAAAGTCGGGGACATCGGTTTTCTCTCCAATATCATCGAAAACCACGACGGTCCCCGGGGCGCGAGCCACTACATACCCCAGGGCGACTGCTGTGACGAAAGCAAGAAAATGCTGGCCGCTCTGAATTTTATGCTGCGAGGCATCCCTTTTATCTATCAGGGACAGGAACTTGGCATGGAAAATCTGCCCGTCACCTCCATTGACCAGGTCGACGACATTTCCGCCCGCAACGAATATCAGGTTGCTCTGGAGGCAGGCCTTTCCCCCGAGGATGCGATAAAGGCCATATCCGCCCAGAGCCGCGACAACGCGCGCACGCCCATGCAGTGGTCCGATGAGGAGAACGCCGGGTTTACCACCGGCACGCCGTGGCTTAAGGTAAATCCCAATTATACCGCCATCAACGCGGCGGCCCAGACAGCGGACGGAAACTCCGTTTACTCCTTTTACAAAAAACTGATCGCCCTGCGCAAAAACCCCGCCTACAGGGAAACCATCGTGTACGGCGCGCTGGAACCCCTGTGGCAGAACCGGCATAATCTGATGGCCTATTACCGAAAGGGAAATCCCACCCTGCTTGTGGTCGGCAACTTCCAGAAGGAGGTTCAGCAAATCGTCCTGCCGGCGGCATATCAGAATGTGCTGCTGAATAATTATGAAAATATTGTGGAAGATAACGGAACAGTTACCCTACAGGGATATCAGGTTTTAATATTGGAGCTGTAAACGAAATAGGAGGACGTCTCAATGTTTTGCCACACCGTAAAAGTCGGGACGGCAGCGGGAATGGAGGAAATTATGAACAGAAAATGGTGGAAGGAAGCTGTCATTTATCAGATTTATCCACGCAGCTTCATGGACAGCAACGGGGACGGTATCGGCGATTTACAGGGAATTATCAGCCGGCTGGATTATCTGAAATATCTGGGAATCGATGTGATCTGGCTCTCCCCAATCTACAAATCGCCCGGCGACGATAACGGGTACGATATCAGCGATTATCAGGATATTATGGACGAATTCGGCACAATGGCGGATTTTGACGCGCTGCTTGCCGCCGCTCACGAAAGAGGCATTAAAATTGTGATGGATCTGGTAGTCAACCATACCTCGGATGAGCACAGGTGGTTTGTGGAAAGCCGAAAATCCTCAGATAATGAATACCGCGATTACTATATCTGGAAAAAGGGAAAGGACGGCGGGACGCCGCCCAACAACTGGGGCTCCTGCTTCGGAGGTTCGGCATGGCAGTATGACGAGGCCACGGATATGTACTACCTGCATCTGTTTTCCAGAAAGCAGCCGGACTTAAACTGGGATAACCCGAAGGTACGTCGGGAAGTATTCGACATGATGACATGGTGGTGCGACAAGGGCATCGACGGCTTCCGCATGGACGTGATCAGTATGATTTCCAAGACAAAAGAAATGCCCGACGGTAAAGTGCATGGTCTCTACGGGGACTACGGCCCGTATTGTGTGCACGGCCCCAATGTCCATAAATATTTGCAGGAAATGAATAAAGAGGTATTGTCCAGATACGATATCATGACGGTGGGAGAAACGCCCGGCGTAACTACGCAACTGGCCGGGCAGTACGCCGGAGAAGATGCCGGAGAATTAAACATGGTATTTCAGTTTGAACATGTGGAAGGCGACGGGAAATACGGCAAGTGGACGGACGAAAAAATCCCCCTTACCACCCTGAAAAAAATCCTCTCCCGCTGGCAGACAGAATTATACGGCAAAGCCTGGAACAGCCTGTTCTGGGATAATCACGACCAGCCAAGAGCGGTCTCCCGCTTCGGCGACGACCGCCCCGCATACCGGGAAGTTTCCGCCAAAATGCTTGCCACCTGCCTGCACATGCTGCAGGGTACGCCCTACATCTATCAGGGAGAAGAGCTTGGCATGACCAACTACCCGTTCCAGAGCCCCGACGATTTCCGTGATATCGAAAGCATCAACGCCTATCGGGAATGGTGTCTGGACGGTCAGCTGTCCCATGAAGTATTCTGGCCCTGTATCACTTTCAAGAGCCGCGACAACGCCAGAACGCCGATGCAGTGGAGCGATTCCGAACAGGCCGGCTTTACCACAGGCACCCCCTGGATTGCCGTAAATCCCAACTACAGGGAAATCAACGCCAAAGCGCAGGCAGCCGATCCTGAATCCGTATTTCATTATTATCGGAAGCTGATCGCGCTCAGACGGGAACACCCGATCATGGTGTACGGCAGATATGAGGAACTGCTTGCGGACAGCGAGGAATTATTCGTATACACCAGAACGCTGGAGTCGGAAACGCTTCTGGTGGTATGCAGCTTCTGCGATCACGAAACTGCCTTTGCCATCCCCCAGGAATTTGCAGGCGCATCCTGCCTGATCTCCAACAGGAACGGGGACTACACTGGCACGAAGATAACGTTAAAACCCTATGAAGCGTTTGTACTGCATACAAATGTGTAAACTTGCAAGCACGCGCTGACGCGCTCTCTGTCCGTCTCCGACGTACGCTTGCTCGTTACCCCGCCGAAGGAAAACAAACGGCACTTCGCGCCGCTTGTTTTCCTTTTCGGCTACAGGGGTATGTTTCCATGCTTTTTCTTCGGATTCTCCGTCTGCTTATTTTTTAACCCGCGAAGCGCCTTTAAGAGCGCCTCTCTCGTCTCCTCGGGCTTGATCACCTCGTTGACGTAGCCTCTGGCCGCCGCCACATAGGGATTTAAAAATCTGTCCTCGTACTCTTTCTTACACTGGGCGCGCATGGCTTCGGGATCCTCCGCCGCCTTGATCTTTCTCTTAAAGGCAATATTCACCGCGCCGTCCGCTCCCATTACGGCAATTTCCGCTATGGGCCACGCATACACAATATCCGCGCCCATCTCCTTGGAGTTCATGGCGATGTATGCACCCCCGTAAGCTTTTCTCATGATCAGCGAAATCTTCGGCACCGTAGCCTCCGAATACGCATAAAGAATCTTTGCCCCGTGACGGATAATGCCGTTGTGCTCCTGCGCAGTCCCGGGCAGAAAGGCGGGCACGTCAATCAGAGTGATTAACGGGATATTAAAGCAGTCGCAAAAGCGGATGAATCTGGCAATTTTATCCGAAGCATGGTAGTCCAGCGAACCGCCCATGGAATTTGGCTGATTGGCCACAATACCCACAACCTTGCCCGCCATGCGGCACCATCCCACTACCGCGTTGGTAGCAAAATCCTTCTGCACCTCAAAGAAGCTTCCCTCGTCCACAATACAGTCGATCACTTCTTTTACATCGTAGGCGTGACGGGAATTATCCGGCACGATATCCTTAAGCTTGGCAGCCTTTGTCCTGATAACATTGTCCTGCCTTGCGCCCTCGCCTCTGCCAAATACCTTTCCCACTCTGGTGGTAAGGCTCTGTCGCTCCGCCGTATTGACAACCGGCGGCTTTTGTGTCCAGTTGCTGGGCAGATAGGACAGGAGTTTTCTCACGCCCATCAGGCACTCGTTTTCCGTATCATAGGTAAAATGAGAGACGCCGCTCTTCTTTGCATGCACCTCAGCGCCGCCAAGCTCCTCCACCGACACTTCCTCATTGATTACCGTCTTCACCACGTTGGGCCCGGTAATAAACATTTTGGAGATATCCTTCACCATAAAAATAAAATCGCAGATGGCCGGCGCATAGCAGGCCCCTCCCGAGCAGGGTCCCAGAATCACGGCTATCTGGGGAATCACGCCGGAGGCCTTCGTATGCCGCAAAAACATGCCGCTGTAGCCGCTTAAGGAGGAAATCCCCTCCTCAATCCTGGCGCCGCCGCTGTCATTGATACAGATCAGGGGCGCCTGCATCTCCATGGCCATATCCTGAATCCTGCATATCTTAAAGGAGTGATATTCGCCAAGCGTACCGCCGATCACCGTAAAATCCTCACTGGCCACAAACACCTGCCGACCGTCAATCTCACCGTAACCTGTCACCACGCCGTCCCCCGGCACGCGTCTTTTATCCAGATCAAAATCGTCGATCCGGGACTCCAGAAATCCGTCCACTTCCACAAAAGTGCCGGGATCAAGCAGCATCTCAATCCGTTCTCTGGCCGTCAGTTTCCCGGATGCATGCTGTTTATCAATTCTGCTCGGGCCACCGCCAAGCAGCGCTTTTCCTCTTCTTCTGTCCAGTTCCTTATTTGCCTCATCCCAATTCATAGAGCGCCTCCATAATGCCGCACTGATTCAGATCAGCTGGCTCAAAATTACTTTGAGTTTCAAACTATCTAGGTGTAATTATAGGCAGAGCCCCCTTCCTTGTCAAGACTCTGCCTGTAATTTTATTCAGCAGCTCAGCCGGAGCAAGTCTGCCCGACAAATCATGCCTGCATGAATTTGACTGATGGACGAAGCTCTGGAAGCGGCTGAGCTATTCTTCGCTTGCCGCCTCCAGAGCCAGCGCGATCACCTTGTCCATATCAAAATAACGATACTGTCCAAGCCGCCCGCCAAAGATCACATGAGGAGTTTTCTCCGCCATTTCCTGATACTTCCGTAACAGAGCATTATTCTTCTCATCATTGACAGGATAGTAAGGCTCCTCCCCCTCCTTCCAGAAGGCCGGGTATTCTCTTGTAATGACGGTGCCTTTCTGGGTTCCAAATTCAAAATGCTTGTGTTCGATCATTCTTGTGTAAGGTATTTCACGCTCCGTGTAATTTACCACTGCATTGCCCTGATAGTTGTCGCAGTCTGCAAGAAATTCCGTCTCAAATTTCAGGGAACGGTACTCCAGATGGCCCAATGCGTAGTCGAAGTATTCGTCCAGCATTCCCGTATATACCACCTTTTCGTAGGTGTTACCGAGACGATCCGACACGCATACGCGGCCGTCCTGCTCCTGCTGTGTCACAAAATCCCTGTAGTCCGTGCCTGTCTTTACTTCAATGCCCTTCAGCATTTTCTCTACCATTATGGTATAGCCGCCGACAGGAATCCCCTGATATCGGTCGTTAAAGTAATTATTATCGTAAGTAAACCGCAGAGGCAGTCTCCTGATAATAAAGGCCGGAAGCTCCCTGCAGGGCCTGCCCCACTGTTTCTGCGTATAGCCATCCACCAACTTCTCATACACATCCCTTCCCACCAGAGAAAGGGCCTGTTCCTCCAGATTGGATGGATCTGTGATATGGAGATCCGCGATCTGCGCTGCAATCTTTTCCTTCGCCTGCTCCGGCGTCACCACACCCCACATTTTGTTGAACGTGTTCATGTTAAAAGGAAGATTATAGATCTCTCCCTTATAATTTGCCACCGGCGAGTTGATATAATGGTTAAACTCCGCAAATTGGTTTACATAATCCCAAACTTTTTTGTCAGAAGTGTGAAAGATATGGGCACCGTACCGATGTACCTGTATGCCCTCCACATTTTCCGTAAAAATATTGCCGGCAATATGCCTCCTTCTGTCAATCAGAAGCACCCGCCGGCCCTTTTTGTGCATCTCGTGGGCAAACGCAGAGCCGTACAGCCCTGCGCCCACGATCAGATAATCATACTTCATACTATTCCTCTGTTGCCTTATATTTATCTAACTGCGCATAATCCTCCATCAGCTCAAGAGCCTTCTTCCGGCCGGTCTTGTTCAGCTTCACATAGTACTGCATTACGCGGTTTTCCATAATCTTACCGCCTAACAGGCTCTTCTGGTTAATGGGGGTGAAATCCACAGGATTCAGATTCAGCTTATCACACATCCGGATCACAGTCCCATAGGCCATTCCCTCAATTCCTCTGTCCAACGCTGTGACTAACGTAGAGTAGGGTATCTCCATCTCGATTGCGAACTGTCTGACACTCTTATGCTGCTTTAAGATTTCTGATTTTAAAATTTCTGCTTTCGTCATAACAGACCTCCTTATCACGTGTTTTTTTCTTTATGAGAAGAGGTCTTCTCCTCTCCGTTTTGGGACAGTATAACATATTTCTGTAAAAAAAGGAACCACTTACCACGTTTTTTTAACGGTATACCGTCATGTTTATCATCTTTATCATCTTTTCCGCTCCTATGCCGTTTTTTTTGTACAAAAATTCCAATGCCGCAGTCGTCCAGCCCATAAAAATCGTATTGTCGAGGACGTCGGAAGGTGCTAAAATAAACATAGGCAGGCGCTGACTGGATTGCTGCCCGCCTGGATAACAAATGACAAAAGAGGTGTTGTTATGCTTCCTGTTTCTGTGTGCATGATTGCAAAAAATGAAGACAATCACATCGAAGAATGTCTGAAACGGCTCCGGCCCTGTCGTTTTGAAATCATCGTAGTGGATACCGGTTCCGTTGACAGAACCGTGGAGATCGCCCATCGGTATGCAGACAAGGTCTTTCATTTCGCCTGGTGCGACGATTTCAGCAGCGCGCGTAACTTTTCCATCCAGCAGGCTGCCAACGACTGGGTACTGATTATTGACTGCGACGAATATCTGGAAAATGTAAATCTGGCCCAGCTTGAGGAGGCGCTTTCCGGGCGCAGGGAATCCGTCGGTATGATCACCCGCAATAACCCCTACACCATACAGGGATCCCGCTCCATCATGTCAGAGCGGATCGGACGCCTCTTCAACAAAAACTACTGCCGATTTGAAGGCAGTATCCACGAACAGGTACGCACCCTGCAGGGCAAAGAGCCGGACGCCTTTCCCATCCCCCTCACCTTCTATCACGAGGGTTATGTGAGCGAATCCGACAAACGGATCCGAGCCACCAGAAATCTGGAAATGCTTCTGCATGATCTGAGCGTAAAGGGACCGAGCCCTTATATTTATTTTCAGCTGGGCCAGAATTACATCTCCCTGAACGATATGGAAAAGGCCGCCCATTACTATAAGCTGGGGCTTGACCTGAACGCAGATCCGCAGTCTGATTTTGTACAGAGTATGACGGAAACCTACGGCTACTGCCTGATGGATCTGGCCAAATACGATGCGGCCATGTCCCTTCAGGATAAATATGAGTTTTTCTCCCACAGGGCTGATTTTGTCTATCTGATGGGAATGCTTTATTTGAAAAAGGGCGAACCCAAAAAAGCCCTGGAAGAGTTTAAAAAAGCAACCACGCTCTCTTCCTTCTCCCGCAAGGGCGTCAACAGTTACCGCGCCAACTACCATATCGGCGCCATCTATGAAGATCAGAAGGATTTTGAGCAGGCACGTATTTACTATAAAAAATGCGGCGATTATGAACCCGCCGCAAGAAGGCTTCGGGAGCTTTCCGCGGTATCCGCCTCCTGACGCCTTCTCCGAAAGGAGAAGCATTGTTTCCATTATCCGTATGTATCATTGCCAAAAACGAAGAGGCCCATATTGAAGAATGCCTGAAACGGCTGGTTCCCTATGGATTTGAGATTGTGCTGACAGACACCGGCTCCACGGATCAGACACTGGCAGCAGCGGCAAAATACACCGATCGGATTTTTCATTTTGACTGGTGCGACGATTTCAGCGCCGCCCGGAACTTCTGTATGGAAAAAGCCTCCCATAACTGGATACTTTCACTGGATTGTGACGAATATATCGAAAATCTGGAACTATCTGCGCTTGGCCGCTGTATGGAACAATACCCGGACCGCACAGGTCGGATTCTCATCCGCAACCGCTTCTGGCAAAACGGAGAGACCGCCTTTGAACAGGTTCGGGTAAGTCGTCTGGCTGACCGCAGATATTTTCATTTTGCAGGCGCAGTGCACGAACAGCTGGAACGACGTGATCACACTATAAAAGCAGTATATGACGCTCCTGTCACAATTTTGCATGTAGGTTACGACGAGACGGAGGCCGATATGCAGGAAAAATGCCGCCGCAATATCACCCTGCTTGCAGCACAGCTTGACAGGGAGGGCCCAGACCCTTATCTGTATTTTCAAATGGGGCAGTGTTTTCGCAGACTTGGCGAAACTGAACAGGCTTTTGAATGCTTTGATGCCGGACTGTCAATGGAAGTGGATCCTTCTATGGACTATGTGAAAACCATGGTGGAATCTTACGGCTACACCCTTCTGGATCTGAAACGCAACAGGGAAGCGCTGGGCCTTCTGGATCTTTACGACGTATTTGCCCACCGCGCGGATTACGTCTTCCTGATGGGATTAATCTACATGAACAACGGCCTTTTCGACGAAGCCATCGAACAATTTAAAAAGGCTTCCACTATGGAAGAGTTTTCTGTAGACGGCGTAAACAGCTATATGGCCAACTACAATATCGGCGTGATCTATGAATGTACCGGACGTCTCTCTGACGCCAGCGCTTACTATAAAAAGTGCGGGAGCTATGCCCCCGCACTGGAGCGGTTAAAAACCTTACTTTAACCGCCAGATATCTCTGTTGTACTCCTCGATGGTTCTGTCGGAGGAGAAGAACCCCGCCTTGGCAATGTTTACCAGCATCATCTTTCTCCACTTCCTCTGATCCTCATAATCCGCCATCATCTTATCCTTGGTGGCGATGTAATCCTCCAGATCCAGAAGCGTCATGAACCAGTCCTTATTCAAAAGCTCCTTGTAAAGTCTCTCCAGATTTTCCTTGTGGCCAACCTTCAGAGCTTCCCCGCTTACAATAAAGTCAACCGCCTCCTTGATTACGGGAGACTTCTTATAATAATCTTTAGACACATAATCCGCCTTCTCGTAATGCTCGATTACCGCCTCGGATTTCTCGCCGAAGATATAGATGTTGTCGTCGCCAACCAGCTCGTGAATCTCTACATTTGCACCGTCGGAAGTGCCCAGCGTCACCGCGCCGTTTAACATGAATTTCATGTTGCCCGTGCCGGAAGCCTCCTTGGAAGCCAGGGAAATCTGCTCGGAAATATCGCAGGCCGGGATCATCTTCTCAGCGTATGCCACATTGTAATTTTCCACCATAAGCACCGTCATATAAGGGCTTACGTCGGGATCTTTGTTGATAATCTCCTGCAATACCAGAATCAGATGTATAATATCCTGCGCAATCACATAAGCGGGCGCCGCCTTTGCGCCAAAGATAAAGGTCATAGGTCTTGCCGGCTTTTTGCCTGCCTTGATTTCCAGATACTTGTGGATGATATACAGGGCGTTCATCTGCTGTCTCTTGTACTCGTGCAGACGCTTGCTCTGGATATCGAAAATGGAATCCGGATTCAGGGTCACGCCCTCCGTCTTTTTCACATACTCCGCCAGATCCTTCTTGCGGTTCATCTTGATCTCGGCAATACGGTTAAGCACCGCCTCGTCATCTGCAAACTCCAACAGCTTCTCCAGATTGGCCGCATCCTTCTTATAACCGTCGCCAATGGTGTCGGAAAGGAATCCCGCCAGCTCATGATTACAGGATAAAAGCCATCTTCTGAAAGTAATGCCGTTCGTCTTATTGTTAAATTTCTCCGGGTAGATCTTATAGAACGCGTTCAGCTCCGTATTCTTTAAGATCTCCGTGTGAATAGCCGCAACGCCGTTTACCGAGAAGCCGTAATGGATGTCGATATGCGCCATATGCACCCTGTCGTCCTTGTCGATAATCTGCACCTTGGGGTCTTTATACTTCGCCGCCACGCGCTTATCCAGTTCTTTGATGATCGGCACAAGCTGAGGCACTACCTTCTCAAGATATTTTAACGGCCATTTCTCCAGCGCCTCCGCCAGAATCGTGTGGTTTGTATAAGCGCAGGTCTTGCTGACAACCTCAATTGCCTCGTCCATGGTAAATGCCTTCTCATCCACCAGAATACGGATCAGCTCAGGAATTACCATCGTAGGATGGGTATCGTTAATCTGAATTACCGCATGCTCATACATCTTACGCAGATCGTACTGTTTTTCTTTCATTTCTTTCAGAATCAGCTGCGCCGCGTTGCTTACCATGAAATACTGCTGGTAAATACGCAGAAGATTTCCCGCCTCGTCAGAGTCGTCGGGATACAGAAAGAGAGTCAGATTCTTTTCGATATCTTCCTTATCGAAGTCAATTCCCTTTTTAACCAGGCTCTCGTCAATAGTCTCAATATCAAAAAGTCTCAGCTTATTGACCCCGTTATCATAACCGATGACATCTATGTCATAAAGTCTGGACGTCACCTTCTTTTTGCCAAACGATACCTCAAAGGTGGTGTCAGTTCTGGTCAGCCAGGACTGCTCCTCAATCCAGTCATTCTTCTGTGCCGTCTGCAATTTGTCCTTAAACTCCTGCTTGAACAGACCGAAATGGTAATTCAATCCAATGCCCTCGCCGGGAAGTCCAAGAGATGCAATGGAATCCAGAAAGCATGCCGCCAGACGGCCAAGACCGCCGTTTCCAAGGGACGGCTCAGGCTCCACCCCCTCGATGGCGCAAAGCTGCTTGCCGTTCTTTTCAAGAATTTTACTTAAATTGTCATAAATTCCCAGATTAATCAGGTTGTTGGATAAAAGCTTACCAATCAGAAACTCAGCGGAAATATAGTAAATCTTCTTCTCACCTTCAATCCGTTCGGAAGCAGTCATCAACTTCTTAGAAAGCTGAAGAATGCTGTAATAAAGTTCTTCATTGCTGCAGGCAGAAACGGATTTTCCATATCCGCTCTGCGTCTGGTTCTCCAGCTCCTGTTCCAGATTCATTACCAGTACGTCTCTTTTCAGGTTTGTTGCCTGTGCCATGTTTCGTAACCTCCCTTTTCTTTGTTTAAAATTTATCGTTTCTTATATTGTTTCACTATCTTTATACTATAAACCATTACATTAAAATATCCGTATATTTCATTCTGACCAGTTCATAATTCAATACGATCTGCTGTCCCTCGCCGCCGTCCAGAAGCCTTTTTAACTCCACCACGGCCTGCGAGGCAATCCGTCCGAAGTTCTGCCTCACCGTATTCATCTGCTTGCCTGCATATCCCATCAGTGTTATCCCGTCAAAACCGCATACCGGGCGAAAAATATCCATTTCCATTAAGGCCCTCATGGCGCCGATGGCCATCAGGTCCGAGGCGCACACCACAATATCCTTCTTCTTCGCATAACGAAAAGTCAGATTTCTCGCCTGTAATTCCGAAAACTCTCCGTTTCTGACAAGCAGGGGGATTTTCTCTTCCTCTGCCAGCTTTCGGATTCCCTTAAGGCGTTCCTGGGTAACATAGCCGTTCTTCTTTCCCGCCAGATAAAGAATGCTTTTTCCCTTATTTTCTTTCAGCGTTTTCTTCGCCACATCATACTGCGCGGCCGCCTGATCAATCCAGACCGAGGAGGAAGACGCGTTTACAAGAGGAACGTCCACTGTCACAATTTTGAAAAGCTGCGCTTCAATCAGTCTTTTCAGCACATGGTCGTCCATTGACATGCCAAAAATCAAAAGCCCTGTAATGCTCTGTGACTGCAGATATCTTACCACCTCGTCCAGACTTTTATTTTTTAACATGGAGTCAAATATGGTGATGATATCCAGATTCAGTTCCACAGCCTGCTTTATGGTACCCGACATATACTGCATGTTGATCTCATCCACCGACGACGCATTGCCCATATTCAAAAGAAGGGCCACTCTGCCGGACTGCTTCGATGAAAGCGCCGCCGCTACGGAATTGGGCACAAAATTCAGTTCCGCTACCGCCTGATTTACTTTTTTCCTGGTCGCTTCACTCACATTCGGGTAGTTATTCAGCACCTTGGATACGGTGGAAATTGCCACACCTGCCTGTTTTGCAACGTCTTTGATTGATACCATTCCCATTCCATCCCGAAACGACTTCTCATTTGGAAAATGTTTTCCCGGAAATCGTTTTCCATGAACATCATATAACAAAAAAGCGGCTTTGTAAACCACTCTTTCGAAAAAAATAAATTCTTTTGATGTGTGCAGTGGCCAAAAACATGTCCTGCACTGCCTTTGAAAGACAGAAAGACTGCTGTCTTGATGTGCGGTGGTTACTGCCGTTTAAACCGGGAAATCTGGCAGAATCTGCCATTTGCGAAAAATGCGTACCTTGGAAATTTCTGATAGATTGATCTTAATAGAAGCAGCTATATTTGTCAACACTTTAAAACATCCGTAAAAAAGCCCGGCTCTCCGAAGAAAGCCGAGCCTCTTTATTATGATGGTTTTTACAACATACCGTCAAAACCCCGCCGCGAGCAGCGCAGCATCGCTTATTAGCCGAGCAGTGACAGCGCAAGCTGGTTGCTCTGGTTTGCCTGAGACAGCATGGACGTGCCTGCCTGCTGGAGAATATTGTTGTTGGAGAACTGCACCATCTCCGTTGCAATATCCGTATCGCGGATCGCCGCTTCTGCAGACTGGGTGTTCTCTACGATGTTGTCCAGGTTGCTGATGGTATGCTGCAGACGGTTCTGCACTGCACCGAGCTCGGAACGCTGTGCGGATACCACCTTGATCGCCTGTTTCGCGAACTTATTCAGACTGCCAAAGTCAGCATGCTCCGGAATGTTCTGGCTCAAATCGTCTTTCTTGAATGTCTTGTAGAACTTATCTGTGATTGCCGACATTGATGAACCTTTAAAGCGCTTCACTATCTCATCATCAATCCCCTTGATGCTCATATCTGCAATGGTCACATTGATATGCTGACCTGCCTCAGCGCCTACCTGCAAACCAACCTTCTTAAAACCTTTGCCATCCAACAGACTCATCTCGTTGAAGGTGGTGGTGCTCTGTACGCGGTCGATCTCGCTCATCAGCTGGTTGATCTCCATAGCGATATATGCGCGGTCCGTACTGGTCTGTGTGCCGTTCTCACCTTTTACTGCAAGCTCGTTCATTCTCTGGAGCATATCATGCACTTCGTTCAGAGCGCCCTCGGCGGTCTGCACTGCGCTGATACCATCCTGCGCGTTAGCGGAAGCCTGTGTCAGGCCTCTTACCTGTCTGCGCATCTTCTCGGAAATTGCAAGCCCTGCCGCATCGTCAGCCGCACGGTTGATCTTGTAACCGGAAGAGAGCTTTTCTGTGGAACTTGCCTGAGACTTTGTGGTGAGACCTAACATTCTGTTAGAGTTCATTGCTGTAATGTTGTGTTTTACGATCATAATGTTACCTCCTTGTGGTTGCCGACGGCAAATCCTTTTACCGCCGTTTGTTTGTTGATAGCTGTCGAGCCTGCAAAGCAGCGCTCATGAGGTCAGTCTCAAAGAGCTTTACCTCTGTTATTGAATATCCCGAGACCCCTAGGTTAGCCCCGGGTTATTACCGTTGCTGTCCTGCCGTTTGTGAAAGAACCGGCTTTCCGCTCTTCTTTGCGGAATCATTCATCAAAACTTTTTTCTTCCTGTATTTCTCCGGCAGATCCGGCACTGCATGGTAATGCGGCAGACTCGCCTTCTCCTCCTCACTCTGCGCATGATTTTCAATCACTTTACTACGCACCACGTTCAGTTCCTTCGGCGCGTCTATCATAATCCGCAGATGATTTTTACTGCCTCCGAGAAAAATCACCTTCACATCCTGGCCTATCTGTAAATATTCCTCCGTGCTCATTGTCAGTCTTAACATCTTCAAACCTCCCTGTTTTCCTTAAACTGCGGCCTGCCAGCCTGCCTCCCTGCAATGGTCATATTTCCGCCCGATAATTTACCTGAAAATCCATGCAAACCCGGGCTGTGGTCTGCGATGCAACACTTGTATAAGAAGTGTTGTAAAATAAGTAGACAACAAAACAACATGCAAAAGGAGGAACTGGCATTATGAGTACAACCTGTCCAATTAAAAGCGAGACCCAGCTTAAAAAATTTGAGGAATATTATCTTTTGGAAAAACCTGTCTGTCGAAACTACACCCTGATCATTCTGGGATTGAATACCGCATTCCGCATCAGCGATCTTTTACTGTTAGAATGGAAAGACGTGTTTCATGAAAACGAGACCCGCTGTCGGGATCATATCACAATCATCGAGCATAAAACCGGGAAAACAAGAAGCGTCGCCGTCAATAACAGCGTTCGAAAGGCTCTGGATATCCTGTGGAAGGCGCGCAGCCCAAAAACGGCTAGCCATTATCTGTTCCCAAACGGCCGTAAAGAACAGTCTCCCCTCTCCCGCTCCCAGGCATTTCGTATCATTAAGGAAGCCGCTGTATATGCCGGCCTGCATGAGCATATCAGCTGCCATTCACTCAGAAAGACCTTCGGTTATCATGCATGGAAAAAGGGAGTGCCGCCCGCCCTGCTCATGGAATTATACAATCACTCCTCTTACCGGGTCACCAAACAATATCTGGGGATAGAACAGGAGGATAAAGACCGGGTATACTTAGACATACAGCTGTAGAACCTTGCCGCAGTACTCTGAAAGCTTACTTTATCAGCTGTGGGAACAGAAAATATATTTTAAAAAAATGAAAGATAGGGGTTAAGTATTTGAAATGAGCTCCGATATATAAAGTGTAAAGGAAAGAATGCAACACTTCTTATACAAGTGTTGCATTCTTTCCTTCTTTTTATTCCTGTACAAAAAAAGAAACCGAAACTGCCGTGTATACACAGCAATTCCGATTCCCTCAGTTACAGATTATCTTTTATAAAAAACGCCGTACTTTACTTTCTTACCAGATGTCTCGGCAGGCCGTTTACAAAGAGCGGCTGCAGCTCGCCCATGATCAGCGGTCTTGCGTACTTCTCGTAACCCTCTGTCAGGCCCTTGCCGTCTGCGGTAATCCACTCGTCGGGCACGTTTCTTTCCACATTTGCAATGGCGTGGATATCATAAGCGCTGGTGCCGCACTGGTAAGGGTCGTCACCGTTTCTGTCAAGGGTAATCATCATACCTGTCTTGCCTTCTTCCGCTGCCATTACCGCATCGTGTCCAACCTGGAACGCCTCGTTGATATCCGTCAGGGAAGCCAGATGAGTCGCTGCTCTCTGTAAGGTGGAGAACTCGATTGCACGGGTCTTAAGTCCTGTCTCAGCTGCAATCTTGTCGGCCAGCATAACCGCCGTGCCGGACATCTGCTTGTGGCCGAATGCATCCACAGCAACCTCTCTGCCGATCTCACATACATATCTGCCGTCCGCAACCTTAACGCCCTCGGACACCGCAATCACTACGGAAGACTTCTTCGCCGCCAGCTCCTTCACGTCTGCAACAAACTTGTCGATATCAAATACCTTCTCAGGCAGATAGATCGCATCACAGCCTTCGCAGTCATCGCCCTTTGCCAGAGCCGCTGCCGCCGTAAGCCAACCTGCGTTACGTCCCATGATCTCCACGATACAAACGGTAGGCTTTTTCGCGCCGAAGGACGCATTATCGCGAATTACTTCCTTCAGGGAAGCCGCAATATATTTCGCCGCAGAACCGTAGCCGGGGCAATGATCCGTTACAGGCAGATCATTGTCAATGGTCTTTGGCACGCCCATAAATCTCTGAGGCTTGTTATGCGCCGCCGCATAATCGGACAGCATTTTAACCGTATCCATGGAGTCGTTGCCGCCCGCGTAAAACAGGCACTCGATATCATGCTTCTCCATGATCTCAAAAACCTTCTCGTAAACGTCCTCATGTCCCTCGATCTGAGGCATCTTAAAACGGCAGGAACCAAGAAATGCAGAAGGCGTTCTCTTTAAGAGCTCAATCCCGGTCTCGTCATCCAGATACTCGCCAAGATCAATCATGCGATCCTCCAAAAATCCCTCGATACCGTGAACCATACCATAAATTTTCTTCACGCCCAGCTTCTTCGCCGCAGCGTACACACCTGCTACGGAAGAATTGATAACGGCTGTAGGGCCGCCGGACTGACCAACAACAATATTTCCTTTCATGTCTGCTCTCCTTTATCATTTTATTTTCGCATTTACACTGCTCGTTGCTTTCGGAAAACAGTATACCAAATTTTTCCCTTCAAAACAAGTACAAGCAGGGAAATAATAGAGATAACAAATGCCCGGATAGGCCAAAGTCCTCATTGTATTTACCATTCAAACATGATACACTCTAACGTATGATACTTTACAATTTTTATTGCGCGATTGCGGGAAAGGCACGGACACCAAAATTATGAAAAAATACATTTTAAGCTGCTGCTCAACGGCAGACCTCCCGGCGGATCAGTTTGCAAGAAGAGGCATTTCCTACGCATGTTTCCACTACGAGCTTGACGGACAGGAGCATCTTGACGATCTGGGAAAGTCCATGTCTTTTGAACATTTCTATCAGGCGATGGCAGACGGCGCCAAAACCAGAACCTCTCAGGTTAATGTGGCAGAATTTACCGAATATTTTGAACCTTTTCTGAAAGCGGGCCGGGACATCCTGCACCTGACACTGTCCTCCGGCATTTCCGGCGTAATCAACTCCGCCATGGCGGCCAGAACAGTTCTCCTTGAAAAATATCCCGACCGCACCATCTATATTGTAGATTCTCTGGCAGCGTCCTCCGGCTTCGGCCTTCTGATGGATAAGCTGGCCGATCTGCGCGATGAAGGTATGTCCATTGAAGCTCTCTACCAATGGACCCTTGACAACCGTCTCCGCCTCAATCACTGGTTCTTTTCCACTGACCTTACCTTCTATATTAAAGGAGGCCGTATATCGAAGACTTCCGGCATGGTTGGAAACATGTTAAATATCTGTCCTCTCCTGAATGTAGATTATCTCGGTCGATTGATTCCCCGCTATAAGATCCGCACCAAGAGAAAGGTTATTTACGCCATTGTAGATAAAATGGAAGAAAGCATTGCGGAGGGCCGCGATTACAGCGGCAAATGCTATATTTCACAGTCCGCCTGCTATGCGGACGCCAGATTCGTCGCCGACCTGATCGAAGAACGCTTTCCACATCTGGACGGCAAGGTCATGATCACAAGCATCGGCACCACCATCGGCGCCCATACCGGACCCGGAACGGTGGCGGTATTTTTCTGGGGAAAAGAAAGGGTTGACTGAACGTCAACCCTTTTTTCATCTCATCAAGTAAACAAAATATCCCGCATAGCCGGCCAGCATCGCCATGCCGCCCAGACGACCCAGTCTCTTTTTTCGAAAGACGCACAGCCAGAGGAGGACCGTCGATGCGATACACACGACGCTGTCTACCAGAAATGCCGGCGCATAAGCCACCGGCGTAATCAACGCCGACGTGCCCACCACAAAAAGGATATTGAAAATATTGCTGCCTACGATATTTCCAACGGCAATATCGGCCTTTCCCTTAAGCGCCGCCGTAACGGAAGTCACAAGCTCCGGCAGGGATGTGCCAAAGGCTACGATGGTCAAGCCGATCAGCCGCTCGCTCATATGGAAAATCCGGGCAAGCTCCGTAGCCGCATCTACCGCCACATCTGAACCGACAACAATCATTACACCGCCCAGTACAATCAGGGCAAGCATTTTCCAGACAGGCATCTGCCCGTCCTCCTTCGCCGCCCCCTCTGTCATTTCTTCCGGCAGATCGCCGCCCTTTTTCGCAATCACAAGCAGATAAACCAGATAGCAGACAAACAGCGCCCATAAAATTATGCCGTCTATACGCCCTACCGTGTGATCCGTATAACCAATCCCCATGAGAAGGGCGGAAACCAAAATCACAAAAGGAATCTCATATCGTACCGTTGATTTCTGCACGGCCACGGATCGAATCACCGAAGTGATGCCAAGAATCAACAGCACATTTAAAATATTACTGCCCACGATATTTCCAATGGTGATCTCCGCGCTTCCCTTAAGAGCCGCCGACACGCTGACCGCCGCCTCCGGCAGCGATGTGCCGATAGCCACTATGGTAAGTCCGATCACAAGCTGGGGGATCCCAAACTTCTCCGCAACCCTGCCTGCGCCCTCCACAAACCAGTCCGCTCCCTTCACCAGAAGCACAAAACCAAGAGCAAGTAAAGCGATTTGAAAAATTACCATTTGCATCATTCCCATACTCTCTCCCTTCCGAAAGCCATCCGTCCATACAAACGGGTAGAAAGGATTTCTCCCCCGCGCATAAAAAACGGACGCGGCTTTCAACATTTCGTAATGCTAAAAGTCTCGTCCTTTCTGTCATTTCCCAAACAGCCAGTCTGAATCAGAAAGCGTGTAAACATGACACGAGTGTCAGGGTATGTTGCTTACACAGGATAACTACTCCCTTTTAACCGACACAGATTCTGTAATCCACAGTCCGAAAACCGCTCTGTAATTTTCAATGACTGCTTACAGATCACAGCGCCTGTAAAATATAGTATAACATATCATAAGTATTTCCGCTTGTCAACGAATTTTATTCAGCGATTCCAGAGAAAGAATTTTCCTGATATTAAGCAGAAACAGCACGCTGGCGGTGGTTGCCGAAATTACATCCGATACCGGTTCCGCATAATAAACGCCCATTACGCCAAAAAAGCGCGGCAGGATGATCGCCAGCGGAATCAGCAGGATAATCTTTCTGAGCACGGCGATAAAGAGCGAAACTCTGGCCTGCCCAAGCGCCAGAAAAGTAGGCTGAATCCCGTTTTGCAGGCCAAACACCAGCATACCCGCCATAAAGACCGGCATCACTTTGCCAACCAGCCCCACAAGCGCCGCCTCTTCCGTAAAAAAGCCGGCGTAAAACTCCGGGAACAGCATCGTTGTGGCCGTGGAAACCAGCATAAAGCCAAAACACAGACCTATCATCCAGCGGTAAAGCTGTTTTACCCGGTTAAAATTCCCCGCGCCGTAATTATAACTGATAATCGGCGTCATGCCCTGGGTAAAACCGCCAATGGGCGCAGAAAAAAGCTGCATCACGCTCTGCATGATGGTAAGCGCCCCTACATGCAGATCACCGCCGTAAGCCTGCAGGCCGTGATTCAGTACAATGCTGATGAAGCTCTCCGTGGCACGCATGATAAAGGGCGATATTCCCAGAGAAAAAATACTTGCCAGGATTCCCCATTCCAGTTTTAAAAATCTTTTCCGGATCTTAAGCGTAGATTTTTTACTTAGCAGAAAACCCGTAACCCAGGCCGCACTGAGGGCCTGTGAAATCACAGTGGCTACAGCCGCGCCCTTCACCCCCATATGAAGGCCGAAAATTAAGATCGGATCCAAAATAATATTTGCCACCGCGCCGATCAGCACGGAAAGCATTGCTATTCCCGGCCTGCTCTGGCAGATAATAAAGGCATTCAGACCCAGCGCCAGTTCCACAAACAACGTACCCGCCAGATAAATCGTCAGATAGTCCACCGCATACTCTATGGTGGCGTCGCTGGCGCCAAACTGATAAAGAAGCGGTCGCTGAAAGGCGTAAAAAACAGCCATCAGCGCCACCGTACAGACCACCAAAAAGCTCACGCTGTTTCCCAGAATCTTTTCCGCATGATCCCTGTCCTGCTTTCCAAGCCATATGGCCGCAAGGGGCGCAGCCCCGCTGTTGATGAAGCCGGAAAATGCGGAAATAAACACCGTAATGCAGAAAGTGACCCCTACGCCTGTCAGCGCGTTCGCACCTACGCCTTCCATATGTCCGATATAGATTCTGTCAATAATACTGTATAAAATATTAATAATCTGCGCGAGAATCGCAGGCAGCGTCATACTCGCCATCAGTCTGCCGACTGATTCCGTAGCCATCCGTTCTTCTCTGGTCATTGTCGATTGATTCGCCCCCATCTGTTTACCCTTTTCTTCCTGTTCTTTCGTATGTAATCTTACCCGAATCGTTTCGGAATTGCAACCGTATTGCCTTTTCTCCCGAAATTTAATCCGTAACGGCACTTTTCTGTTCCCTTCCGCTTCCCGATATGCTACCATAAATGCAGATACCGGCTTTTTGAGAGGCCTTTCAATGCGGAGAAACTTATGAAAAAAACAGGTAAAATACTATCGGCGCTGATCCTTACTGTAGAATTTTGCGCCCTCTTCATACTGATGCCCCATCTCACCGATTCACGTCTGCGGAACGCTTTTTTTACTCCGCAGCGCGCCTTTGCCGTAATTGTTACAGGTATTCTGGGTTTTTTCAGTTTCCTCTATATCAATATCTTCCCGAGACTGACTGTCCGCAAAACCTCCACCCGCCGCAATCAGATTCTGGAGGACGGCGCTGCCCTGTTGCAGCTTTTTCTTGTCACTGTTACAACGGAATCTGCATTTGTGATCCTGTATCTTTTGTACCGTTTTTCAGGACCCTCAAATGAGCCCTGCAGCTTCTCTGAGGGCGCAGGCTTTCTGATCGGTCTGCTTCTACTCATTCTGGCGGAATCCGTCCTTTTCTGGAACGGTATCCTTCGCGTGTATACGACCTCCGTCCAGCTTGGCCTCAAGTGGCGCGTCATCGGCATCATCTGCGGTTTTATCCCGATTGTGCATATCTGGGTTCTGTGCCGGATAATCGGCATCGCTTCCCGGGAGGCAGACTTTGAAAACGAAAAGCACCTGTTAGATCAGGTGCGCGCCCACAGTCAGATCTGCCAGACGAAATATCCCCTTCTTCTGGTGCACGGCGTATTTTTTCGGGATTTCCGTTTCTTTAATTACTGGGGCAGGATTCCCCATGCCCTCAAACAAAACGGCGCTGTCATCTATTATGGCAATCAGCAGTCCGCCGCGTCTGTTGCAGCCTGCGGACAGGAACTGGCTGAACGTATCCGCACCATCGTCCGGGAAACCGGCTGCGAAAAGGTAAATATCGTCGCCCACTCCAAGGGCGGTCTGGACAGCCGCCATGCCCTCAGCGCCTGTGGCGTCTCTCACCTTGTGGCTACCCTGACTACCATCAACACGCCGCACAGAGGCTGTATTTTTGCGGACTATCTGTTGGAAAGGATTCCTGAACGGATACAGAAAAGCGTAGCCCGCAAATACAATGCTGCCCTGAAAAGGTTCGGCGATACAGATCCCGACTTTTTCTCCGCAGTACGGGATCTTACAGCTTCCGCCTGCGCTCTCAGAAATGAAAAACTGCCCGACCATCCCGACGTATATTATCAGAGTGTGGGCAGCAAAATGAACTGCGCTTCCAGCGGCCGTTTCCCGCTCAATATGGCCTATCCGCTGGTCCGGCATTTCGACGGCGCAAACGACGGACTGGTATCCATGGAAAGCGCCCGCTGGGGCGAGAGCTTCACCCCGCTTGCAACGCCCGAAGGCCGGGGCATTTCCCACGGGGATATGATCGACTTAAACAGGGAAAATATTCCCGGATTTGATGCGCGCGAATTTTATGTAAACCTTGTGGCCGACCTAAAGAAAAAGGGGTTTTAATGCCCCTTTTTCCTGACTGTATCGTCTGTTGGAAAGAATTTATTCTACTGCGGATAGCAGGACATTGCTCCGGTTCAAGTCCTGTTTTCACACATTCTTAAAATTTACTGCGGATAACAGGACTTGAACCTGCACGGTCTCCCACTGGAACCTAAATCCAGCG
>ERZ779632.200-NODE-200-length-39605-cov-13.864172_pt1 | contig 39605 bp, 38 predicted proteins | sample MGYA00514194_ERZ779632 | MGnify/ENA primary metagenome ERZ779632 (study PRJEB29562, sample SAMEA4376704) | mouse gut metagenome | isolation source: Cecum | study: EMG produced TPA metagenomics assembly of the A DSS colitis mouse model was used to assess the... | reverse complement strand
AGCTAATTATCCAGGATGAGCTTCAGTTGATTTCCGGTCCTCTTGGCACCATGGTAGGACTTTATGAGGCGGCTATTGACAGACTGTGCTCTAAAAAAGGCGTTCGTCCCAAAATAGTGGCATCAACCGCGACAATTCGTCGTGCAAAGGATCAATGTGCGTCGCTATACAACCGTGAAGTCAGGCAATTCCCGCCCCCCGGATTAGATGCCGAAGATTCATATTTCTCCCGCGAGGCGCCATTAGATAAAAAACCTGGAAGAATATATGTGGGTGTCATGCCAGCCGGAAAAACGAAGGCCATGATGGAAGTGCGGCTTATTTCAACTATCCTGCAACGTGTGCATATGATGCCTTTTAGCGATGAAGTCAAAGACAAGTTTTGGACCCTTACGGCATATTTTAACAGCCTTCGAGACTTGGGAAAATGTTCTACATTGGTTGATGATGACGTTAAAGATAATATACGAAGAATGGCGTATCGGTTTGGCCGGAGGAGCGGCGCTCGTCCAACAGGTGCAGCTAGCGAATTAACCAGTCGTGTCTCCACAACACAGCTGAATGACACATTGGATCGACTTGAACATCTAACATATTCCAAAGAGAACCAAGAAAAGCGAAAATATGCTATTGGTGTGCTCCTTGCCACAAATATGATTTCGGTCGGTGTAGATGTTGACCGACTTAATATCATGCTTTTAGTCGGTCAGCCAAAGCTCACGAGTGAGTATATCCAAGCTTCAAGCCGCGTTGGACGGACTTATCCTGGAATGGCCATTGTTCTTTATGACGGTTCTAAAAGCCGTGACAGATCTCACTATGAACAATTTGACGCATACCATAACTCTTTTTACAAATATGTAGAACCGACAGGCTTAACGCCATTCTCTAAACCTGCGCGAGATCGGGCTATGCATGCAGTAGCGATTTCTTTGATGAGATTAGCCTATGGCTTCACCACAGATGAAAGTGCTGCAATGTTTGACAAGGATGCTCCAGCAGTTAAGGAAATCCAAGATTATATTCTCCAGCGTGCAAGGGAAATCAATGATCGCATGGACTTTTCTCTTTCTGACGAAACACCTGCAATCGAGCAGGAACTAACTAATTTCTGGGAGAAATGGGTCGAAGATCTTGTTATAGCGGGTGAAGAAAACTTTCGGTTTGGATATCGATATATTATGACACCTCCCACGGGAGATGCACGACGACTCATCAAATCTTTTGGCAGCGGACACGATCAAGCAATTGACACTCCCACCTCTATGCGCAACGTCGATCAAAGCATTGCATCAAATATTATTTTATGGGGTGATGATGTTGGATGAGCCTAAAACTCGGATCCCATTGAATCGAGTCACTCACACTATCCGAGCTGCCCAAGCTGTCTTGCAGTATGGCGTAGGAGCAATGATTGATTTTCCAGACCAAACCCTTATGACGGCCGCTCCCGAATACTGGGACAATAAGGTTGTTTTTATCCATGATGAACGCCTGGAAAAAGCTTTGCAAGTCACAAAATTTGGGATGCCTGGAGGAAAAAATGAATTTCCGGAGGGAATCTCTTATGTGCGCTTTCCACAGTGGTATTTTTGCCCCAAGTGTCGGCGTTTCCAGCCAATAAAACAATGGGTCAAAGAGTATCGAAGAAAGGCGACTGCACGGGCTCTCTCATACGATGGATACATGAAACACCCGAAATGTATGCAGTGTTCTCAGGATCTTGTTGTTACCCGTATTGTGGTTGCGTGTAATCATGGCCATATTGATGATTTTCCTTGGGTCGAATGGGTTCACGAAAAGAACAAGGGAGGCCGCAAAGATATTTGCAAGGATCCAAAACTGAAATTTCAAACAGGGACTGTGTCCTCCGCTGGCTTGGAGGGCCTCGAGGTCATCTGTGATACCTGCAGGGCACACGCCTCCCTTTTTGGTGCATTTGACAAGGAAGAAGGCCGCACCGCCATGGAACGATTGGGATCGTCTGGGTATAGGTGTACCGGGCACCATCCTTGGAAAGGTGAACACGAAGCCTGCACGGAATTTCCTAGGGCAATACAGCGCGGTGCTTCGTCAGCATATTTCCCCAAAATTGTTAGTTCCTTGGTCATCCCCCCCTACTCTGATCGAATCAATACAAAAATTGAACAATCTACTGAATATAAAAAATGTCTGATTAGGCTAGAAGACTTTGACGAAGATGAACGCGATGATCGTATAAAAAAACGACTTGATGAATGGGCCAAAAGTATTGCTCTTCAAACAGCGATTGATTTTGAGATTATAAAAGCGATTTTGACCCGCAAATGGCTGGAAGCCCCACCTGAAGAGTATACGACAAATAGCGAGCACTACCGTCTGGAAGAATTCCTTGCCCTTACTGGGGAATTATCTGATTTTACTAAATCAGATGACTTTATTCGTGAAGGCATTGACATTAGTTCTTATGGGATACCAGGTTTAAAGTCTATTGCGTTGATCCATAAAGTTCGTGAGGTTCGCGCCCTCACCGGGTTCACACGACTCAACCCTCCTGGTTCCTCAGATCGGGGAAAAGGCGAGCTCAGGTTTGTATCCATAAAGAAGCCGGAAACTACATGGTATCCAGCCTATGAAGTGCGTGGCGAAGGCATTTTTATAGAATTTGACCGTGAAACGCTGTCCAAGTGGCTTGTCGGAAATACAGAAGTATATAAACGTGCAAGACAAATAACCGACAACTATGCGACAACACCTATGAGTGAAACAAGAGGAGGAAAAATAACGCCTCAATTCTTGTTTCTTCACTCCCTTGCACATCTGCTTATTCGGCAACTCAGTTTTGAATGCGGCTACTCTGCAGCATCTTTGAGAGAGCGTATCTATTCTAGTGAATCAGAGACAAATCCAATGGCAGGTATTTTAATTTATACAGCCAGCGGAGACTCTGAGGGAACACTCGGAGGACTTGTTCGGCAAGGTTATAAAGATTCGTTTCCCAGAGTGTTTCGCCAGGCAATCGAAAGCGGACGTATTTGCTCCAATGATCCAGTCTGTATATCAAGTGAAGGGCAAGGTCGAGATGCACTTAATCTTGCTGCATGTCATACTTGTCTACTGTTGCCGGAAACCAGCTGTGAAGAGTTCAACATTTTTTTAGACCGTGGAGTTGTGGTAGGAACTTTTGAACACCCGGAAGTTGGCTTTTATAGTGCTTGGCCTTAATGAGTGGAGGTACTACTGCTATGGCATATAACGCAGTCGATCTCTTTGCCGGATGTGGTGGCATGACTGAAGGGTTGTTCACTGCAGGATATAGAGTGGTTGCTGCCATTGAAATAGATCACAATGCTGCTCAAGCATATAGAGCAAATAATGAACAGCGAGGCGTGGTTCTATATGAAAAAGACATTAGGCAAGTGAATCCTCACGTTATTGAAGAGTTATTGGGCGATGAACCGTTACATTTGCTAGCTGGATGTCCCCCCTGCCAAGGCTTCTCAACCATACGCAGGAAAAATAAACGTGGATCAAAGAGAGATGTAAGGAATCGATTAATATGGGAATATGTTAGGTTTGTTACGGCTTTGATGCCAATTACCATTATGCTTGAAAATGTACCAGCACTAGCTGAATATACAGAATTTAAAAAAGCTGTTACACAGATGAAACGCTTGGGATATACTATTACCTATAAAGTCGTAGATGTCGCTCGATATGGCGTGCCTCAGAGAAGAAAGAGATTGGTTCTAGTCGGGTCTCTGTTGGGTACAATTGAACCTGCAGCGGGTAACAATCGAACTATAACAGTTAGAGATGCTATTGGAAAAATGCCGTTGCCGCAAGACAGCAATGATCCCTTACACCAGATATTTCCCCAACACACCGCACATATTCAAGAGCAAATTAGATTGACCCCTCACGATGGTGGAAGCCGCCTGGATTTACCGGAAGAATACATTCTTCCGTGCCATCGTAAAGAGGGAATAGGTTTTAAAGATGTTTATGGAAGATTGGCTTGGGACAAAGTTTCATCAACAATTACTGGTGGATGCCTAAATCCTTCCAAAGGAAGATTCCTGCATCCCGAACAGAATCGGTGCATTTCGGCCAGAGAAGCTGCGATGTTGCAGACATTTCCACAGAATTACATTTTCCCTACTAATCTATCCCGATCCGCTATAGCTTTGATGATTGGGAATGCACTTCCTCCAGCTTTCTGCAAAATACAGGCTGATAATATAACGGAACATTTGGATGGTGTGTTTATGGCCGATGTTTTTGACTCAGGCAAACGCTCAAAAATAATGAGTATGGTCAAAAGTAAAAATACAACTCCAGAACTATTTATCCGAAAGCTACTTTGTGAAATGGGATATAATCGCTATCGACTAAAAAGCCGCCTTTTGCCATGTCGACCCGATATCATCTTTCCAGGTAAAAAGAAAGCTATTTTTGTTAATGGCTGCTTCTGGCATGGGCATAGCTGTAAGCGAGGACATTTGCCTGAAACCAATCATGATTTTTGGGCAACGAAAATACAGAGGAATATTATGCGCGACCAACAAAACTATGAAGAGCTATCAAAAATTGGATGGACATTTTTAGTGATATGGCAATGTGAAATTAAAGCTAAACAAAAAGATCAGTTAGTAGAAACCATTAAAAATTTTATGGAGCAATAAGCAGAGAACGAGCCAAGGTCTCACAACCTTGGCTCGTTCTTCGTTTCAACCGCAAATACATTTCTCACTACAAACAGTGTTCGTATCTGCGCGTTATGGTGACCCAGCGGGGACTCGAACCCCGGACCTTCGCCTTAAAAGGGCGTTGCTCTACCAACTGAGCTACTGGGTCATATTTGGCTGGGATGGCTGGACTCGAACCAGCGAATGCGGGAGTCAAAGTCCCGTGCCTTACCACTTGGCTACACCCCAATGTTGAAGTGAGGTGAGGGCCGGAGCGGACGCTCCGGCCCTCAGCCACGGTATGGGGTGGGTAATGGGGCTCGAACCCACGACACCCGGAACCACAATCCGGTGCTCTGCCAGCTGAGCTATACCCACCATATCCAATTTTCGCCTTGGCGGCCCCCGCCAAAACCCTTCAAGCCGGTTTTGGTGGGGCTCGTGAACCTTGCAGAAGCACCTGGAAAAACCGCCTGCGGCATATGGCACGCCTGAAGGGACTCGAACCCCTGACCCACTGCTTAGAAGGCAGTTGCTCTATCCACCTGAGCTACAGGCGCATATGGAGCGGGTGATGGGAATCGAACCCACGCGACCAGCTTGGAAGGCTGGGATTCTACCATTGAACTACACCCGCATGGTTGGGCGCATCCGCAAATGTCAGCTTGGATAGGATAGCACAAAACCCCAGTCTTGTCAATCCCCTTATGAGGAAAAACCTTCATGCCGGGGGCCCGCAACCTAAAGTTGCCAAAGTTCCAGCCAAATTTGGTTGACCGAAGCGGGAAAAGCGGCTAAGATAAAACCATGCTGGCGGCCAGGCAATGTGAGAACCAGGAGGTATATCCCTATGAAATTCGGAGAAAAACTACAAAAGCTGCGCAAGCAGAGCGGCCTTTCCCAGGAACAGCTGGCCGCCCGGCTCACGGTGTCCCGCCAGGCGGTGAGCAAGTGGGAGCTTGACGACACGATGCCGGACACGGAAAACGTGGTCCAGCTCAGCCGGATTTTTGGCGTGAGCTGCGACTACCTGCTCCGGGAGGAGGTGGGCGAGCCCAGCGCGGCCCTGGCCGTCCGGGACCTGCCTCAGCCTGCCCAGCCCGGAGGGGCCCATCTGGACCGGCAGGGCTGGATCCACAACGCCTTTACCCTGGCTCTGGGACTGTGCGCCTTAGGGCTGGTTGGGGGCCTCATGTCCTATCGGTTTAATGGCCACACCGTCCGTCCGCTGGCCATCGGATTTATGATCCAGCTGCTGGGCATGGTGCTGTTTGAGCTGGCCACCCCCCGAATGGGGGACCGCCGGAACGCCGCGCGCCTGAGGTTTTACGCAACCGCCTGCTGTCTTGTGGTGCCCATCCCGTATTTTCTGGCGTTTTCCTGGGTGTTGGACAACCTGCTGGGATGGCAGGGCACGCCCCTGCGGGCGCTCATATATTTCTTCACTGGGTACATCCTGCTGGCCGCAGCAGTGCCTGTGGCGCTGCTGTTCCTGCGCCGCAGGCAATCATGCAAAGAGTAAAAAATTATCTTGCATCAAAATGCCTCCGCCTCCCCATCCTATTTTCAGAAATACGTCTCCTACCCCGCTTGGGGCGGGAGGCAAGAAGAAAATCGGGTGGGGGGATTTTTATGCGTTGGCTCTGGTATTTCATCATTTACAGCTTCGCGGGCTTTTTACTGGAGGTGGCCTTCGCCCGTGCCATCCGCCACCCCAAACGGGACCGCAAGTGCCTGCTCCTCCTCCCCTTGTGCCCAGTGTACGGCCTGGGGGCGTGCCTGATCCTGTGGCTGGCCCCCCTGGTGAAAAGCCCCCTGTGGGCGGCGCTGGCGGGAGGGCTGGCCGCCACCGGGGCGGAGTTTGTCATGGGCGCGTTCTACCGCTTCGCGCTGGGGGTGGAATTCTGGGACTACTCCAACATGCCGGGAAGTCTGGGCGGGCTGGTGTGCCCGGTGTTCTCCCTGTGCTGGACGGCGCTGTCCCTGGCGCTGGTATATCTGGTCCATCCCTCCGTCGCCGCCTTAACCGCCCGCATCCCTGCCTGGCTGGGTCCCCCCGCCCTCATTGTACTGGCGGCGGATATCCTGGTGTCCTGCGCCGCCCTGCGGCGGACGGGCACCACCGACGTACTGCGCTGGTACGCGCCCGAATAAGCCCCGCCCTTTTGTGTATTGAACCAAGCCCCCTTCCGTGCTAAAATAAACCGAATTGAAAACACATGAAAGGGGCAGAGACATATGGATATCACCTTTTTGAATCCCGGCGTGGACGATATGCTGCAAAGCATCCTCGCCTTTCAGGAGGAGGGCGAGGCCGCCTTCTGGTCAGAGCCCCTCTACCACTTCTATCCCCAGCTGGACAGGAACCACGCCGCCTCCCTTCCCTTCCCCCGGCGGAAGGAGTACATTGAGCGCACCCTGCGCGACGCCTATCCTCGGCTGGAGGGGACTATCGACGAACGGGTGTCCCGATACGCCGTCCACTGGGCAAGCTGCCGGGGACAGGTCAACGCCGCCCTGACGGATGCCTTCGGGGTGGACTGCGGGGAACTGTTCAACGACCTGCGCTGTCATGTGGGCATGAACCCCATCGCGCCCCGGTTTTTGAGGGAACGGCGGTTTGACGTGTTCTACCTCAACAGCGAGCGGGGCGCTGTGGGGCTGGCAATCCATGAGCTGATCCATTTCGTCTGGTTTTACGTGTGGAACGGGCTGTACAGGGACAGCTATGACCAGTACGAGCGCCCCTCGCTGAAGTGGATTTTAAGCGAGATGGTGGTGGAATCCATCATGCGCGATCCCCGGCTCAGCTCCATCAACCCCTATTTCCCCCGGGAAGAGGGCGGCTGCATTTACCCCTATTTCTTCGATATGGAGGTAGGGGGCGCGCCCATTCTGGACACCTTGGAGCGGCTGTACCGCGCCCAGCCCATTCAGGATTTCATGAAAAGCGGCTATGCCTACTGCCTGGAGCACGAGGCGGAGATCAGGGCCCACATCCAAAAATCAGAGGGCTGAGCGGGAAGATTTTTCCACTGTCTTGACAATTTCCGCCTTCCGGCATACAATAAGTGCCATCCTTTGACCCCAGAGGAAGGGGAGAAACCCATGATTGAATTAAAACACGTCTCCAAGGTGTTCCCCACCGCCGAGGGCGGGTTCCATGCCCTGAAAGACGTATCCCTTACCATCGGCGACGGCGATATCTACGGCATTGTGGGTATGAGCGGCGCGGGCAAATCCACCCTGGTGCGCTGCATCAACCTGCTGGAGCGGCCCACCTCCGGCCAGGTGGTCATCGACGGGGCCGACCTTTGCGCCATGGGCCAAAAGGAACTCATCGCCCAGCGGCGGTCCATCAGCATGATTTTCCAGCAATTCAACCTGCTGATGCAGCGCACATGTTTGAAAAACATCTGCTTCCCCATGGAGATCGCCAGGATAAAGCGGGCGGATGCGGAAAAACGGGCGAGGGAGCTTTTGGAAATCGTCGGCCTGCCCGACAAGGCGGACGCCTACCCCGCCCAGCTGTCCGGCGGACAGAAGCAGCGCGTTGCCATCGCCCGGGCCCTGGCCTGCGACCCTAAGATTCTGCTGTGCGACGAGGCCACCTCCGCCCTGGACCCCAAGACCACCCGGGACATCCTGCGGCTCATCAAGGACATCAACGGGCGGCTTGGCATCACGGTGGTGGTCATCACCCATGAGATGGCGGTGGTGGAGGAGATCTGCACCCATGTGGCCATCCTGGACCACGGCCGCGTCATGGAGACGGGGACGGTGGAGCAGGTATTCTCCAGCCCCCAGACCGAGGCGGGCCGCCGCCTGGTCTACCCAGACGGGGTTCGCATTGAGCAGCTCCCCGCGGCCAATGTCATCCGCATCGCCTTCAACGGCGGCTCCTCTTACGAACCGCTCATCGCCTCCTTAGCCATCGACTGCGGCGTGAAGGTGAACATACTGGGGGCGGATACCCGCAACGTAAACGGCCAGGCCTTCGGCACCATGCTGCTGGGCCTGCCGGAGGACGCCGGCGAGGCCGCGAAAGCCGTGGCTTACATCAAAAACCAGCCCAACGTGACCATGGAGGAGGTGCGGGATTACCATGCTTGAATTTTTCAACGACCCCAAGGTGGCCGAGCAGCTCGGCTATTTGGTGAAGCACGTCCCCTTCGCGGTGTGGGAGACCGTCTATACCACAGTGGTGGCCTCCCTGTTCGCCTACCTCATCGGCCTGCCCCTGGGCGTTCTGCTGGTGGTGGGGGCGAAGGACGGCATCCATCCCCTGCCCCCGCCCTTGATGCAGGCGGTCAATACCGTCATCAACCTGCTGCGCTCCATGCCCTTTTTGATCCTGATGGTGCTGGTCATGCCCCTGTCCCGCGTGATTGTGGGCACCACCATCGGCACCGTGGGCATACTCGTCCCCCTCACTGTGGCGTCCTTCCCCTTTGTGGCCCGGCTGGCGGAGGGTTCCCTGCGGGAGATGGACCGGGGGGTGCTGGAGGCGGCCCAGGCCATGGGCTGTTCCACCTTCCAGGTGGTGTGGAAGGTGCTGCTGCCTGAGAGCCTGCCCTCCCTGCTGTCCGGGTTCACCACCGCTTTCGTCACCATCCTGGGCTACGGCGCCATGTCCGGCTTCATCGGCGGCGGCGGGCTGGGTTCCATGTCCCTGCAATACGCCTGGAACAACCGAAAAATGGTGGTGCTGTACGGGGCGGTCATCGTCCTGGTGATCCTGGTGCAGATTTTCCAGTCCATCGGCTCCCACCTGTCCGTCCGGGCAGACCGACGGGTCACAGGCCGGGGCGGCGCGCGCGGCAGCCGCAAACAGCAGCCCCAGCAGGAAAAATAAGCACCTGGCGCCATATAAGCGCGGCATTTTTGGAGGAAGGGACAAAGCAGCCTTTTTTGTCCCTTCCTCCTCTGTGCAAAATCCCCCATTGACAAATACACTTTGATGCGCTAAACTAAGTGCAACAATTCAATAGCAATTGCAAAGGCAATGATGGGGAGAGTAAGCGCGGAGATACGCCACAGAGAGCCCGGGGAGCTGGAAACGGGTACGGAAGGCCGCGCCGAACATGGCCCCGGAGCCGCGCGGCTGAGAGACGGGAAGGTCCTTAGGCCGCGACGGGCGCGCCCGTCACAGCGCCAGGGTATGCCAGTACCCGGTAAGGCCCGCTCCCGTGAGGGACGGGTGAAGCAAGGTGGTACCACGGAGCGGAATGCTTTCGTCCTTGACAATTCTGTCGGGGGCGTTTTTTTGTGTCCAAAACCGCCCTGGGTCCCGGTGAACCCCGCGCAAGCGGTTCACATACATCATCCATCAAGCGAAAAGGAGATACGGAAATGAAAAAGAACGTGTTTGCCCTGGCGCTGTGCGCCGTCCTCTCCCTGTCCCTGCTGTCCGCCTGCGGCGGCAAAAAGTCCGCCACCATCAAGGTGGGCGCCTCCCCCACGCCTCACGCCCAGATCCTGGAGGTGGCCAAGGACATTCTGGCCAAGGACAACATCACCCTGGAGATCGTGTCCTACGATGACTATGTGCTGCCCAACACCAATGTGGAGGACGGCCAGCTGGACGCCAACTACTTCCAGCATATCACCTACATGAACAACTTCAACGCCAACGACGGCACCCACTTGGTCAGCGTGGCCGAGCTGCACTACGAGCCCTTCGGCATCTACGCCGGCAAGACCGCCAGCCTGGACGCCCTGCCCGACGGCGCGCAGATTGCCATTCCCGACGACCCCACCAACGGCGGGCGGGCCCTGCTGCTGCTCCAGGAGCAGGGGCTCATCAAGCTGGCCGACGGCGTGGGTCTGGAGCCCACTGTGGAGGACATCGCGGACAACCCCCACGACTATAAAATCCAGCAGCTCACCGCCAACCTGCTGACCACCACCCTCCAGGACGTGGACGTGGCCGTCATCAACGGCAACTACGCCATCGGCGCGGGGCTGAAGGCCAGCGAGGCCCTGGCCATCGAGGCCGCCGACGGCATCGCAGGCACCGCCTATGTAAACGTGCTGGCCGTCAAGGAGGGCCGGGAGAACGACGAGGCCATCAAGGCCCTGGTGGACGCACTGAAATCCGACGAGGTGAAGGCGTTCATCGACGAGACCTACGGCGGCGGCGTGGTAGCGGTGTTCTAAAGCATCCAAAACACACAGAAGATCACGAGGGGCCGGAGACGTCCAGTCTCCGGCCCCTCGTACGGGAGGAAATGCTATGAACATGACAATCCGTCCCTTTGAGACCGGGGAGCTGGACGGGCTGGCCCTGCTGGCCCAGCGGCTCAACGCCTCCCGCCAGACCGGCTCCACCTTCTGCTGCGCCAAGGCGGCAGACATCCGGCGGGATTTTGAGCAGAGCATGGAATGGGGCTTCGCCTGCTGGGCAGACGGGCGGCCTGTCGGGCTGGTGAGCTGTTTCCCGGACCGGGAAAAGGGCAACGCCGACTGCTCCCTGCTGCTGGACGCCTGCGGGGCAGACTACCGGGAGGCGTCGGGGGCGCTGCTGGCCAGGGCGCGGGAGAGGCTGGGGCCCGGCATGGCCTGCACCTTCTTTTTCCCTGTGGAAAACGGGGAATGCCGCGGATTCTTGGAACAGGCAGGGGCCCGGCGGCAGGTAAATGAATATATCCTCCGCCTGGGGCGGGAGGCCTGGAGCGAGCCCCGGGACATGGCGGCGGAACCCCGGCCCGTCAGGGAGGGGGAGCTGGCGGACTTTGCCGCCCTTCACGACCAAGTGTTCCCCGGCGTGTATGTCTCCGGGCGGGACATTTTGGAAGATCTGGGCAAAGGCAGGTTTGTGTATGTGGTCTCCGACAGCGCGGGGCTGGCGGCCTACGGCGTGCTGAAGCCCCAGAGCAATGAGCAGGCTGTGGCGGAAGTATTGGCCGTCCGGCAGGACGCCAGGCGGCGAGGCTATGGCGGGGCCATACTGAACTACCTGGCCCGGGAGGCGTTTTTCCGGCTGGGCGTCCGGCGGCTGGAGCTGGTGGTGGACGGGGACAACCGAAATGCCCTCAAGCTGTATCTTGACACCGGCTTCCAGCTCTTTCAGGAGAACAACTGCTATATTTTGCGGTAAATGGAAAAGGGCTAGGCGCCGTTTGAAAATTGGCAATATGCCCAGCGGCAAGGAATTTTTCGCCGGGCAAGGCGATTTGGCGCAGAAGTACTTTGTGTATTTCAAGATATTTTAGAAGCTGTACAGCGGCCCCTTCGCAAAACACGGGCCCTGTCCCTCGAAAACCCGGAGGGACAGGGCCCGTATGCGTTACAGATTGTCCTTGAAGAACTGCTCCAAGGTCTGGGCGTTGGCGTCCTCATTGCCGCCCTCCAGGGTGACAGTCACCGTGTCGCCCTGCTTGATGCCCAACCCCATCAGGGCCATCAGCTTGGCCGCCCCGGCGGACTTGCCAGCCTGCGTGGAGATGGTGACGGTACTGTCCAAAGCCTTGGCGGCCTTGACCAGCAGCCCGGCGGGGCGGGCGTGGATGCCCACAGGGTCTGTGACGGTGTAAGTGAACTGCTTCATGACATTTCCTCCTCTTGTTGACATGGTTTATCATCAGGTATTTTGCGCCTATACAGAGAACCCGGCGGGTCGGAACCCCAATCCGCCGGGCCGCTTGGTTTAATTTTATTATATCTCACTTCCCACAAAATTGCAACTTTTTCCTGCCGCAAAAACTGTCAATCATCCAAAGATGCCGTTGAAGATTTCCCCATTCCGGGCTATACTATGCTATACTACCCTTCAGGCCAACCACCAGAGAGGAGAGAACGCCATGTCCGGACGCAGCCGGGGCAGATATTGGAGCGCGTCGCTGCTGAAGCGGCGGGGCTGGACCCAAGAGCTCATCCGCGAGCTCCTTCCCAAACCCCATTATATTCCATGCGACGGATATTCCGTCCGTGTCTGGGACAAGGAGGACGTGCGCGCGGCGGAGCGTGACCCCCGCTTCGCCCACCCTGCGGGCGCGGAGTCCGGCCGGTCCATCCCTTCCCCCGCTCCGGCGGCCCGGCGCGCCAGGGCCCTGCTGGCCCGTGCGTGGGACGGGGCGGGGCAGGACGGCTCCGCCCCCTGGCTGCTGGCCGGGCACTACCACGCCGCCCTGCTGGCCCGGCTGTCCTCCGCCGGGGCGGGCCGAGGGATCCGCAATTCCCAGGCCGCCGCCTGGATTGGCGAATTCCTGGCCCTGGAACGCCGGTGCGACCCCAGGCATCTGCCGGAAATTTTGAAAAACCTCCTCCGGGCGGGGGACTGGCTGGAACGCCACCCGGACCACCAGCTGGCCCTGGAGCTCCGGGACCGCTACCCCCAGGCCCTGCTGGGGGCGGCAAGGCAGGTCCTCTCCGACTTCTCCGCCGCCCAGCCCGAGGCGGACGCGGACGCCCTGCTGCGCGCCCCGGGCTTCCCTGCCGCCCACCTGCTCCGGGAAGGGCTGGGGGCGGTGTGGTCGGTGTGGTACGTCCCCCAGGCCATCCGCACCAGCCTGTCCCTGCTCATCGCCCTCAACCCCAAGGACGAATACCCCGAGGCGCGGGCCATGCACCGCCGGTTCATCCTCCACCTGGGGGGCACCAACACCGGCAAGACCTACGCCGGGTTCCAGCGGCTGATTCGGGCCAAAACCGGGGTCTATCTGGCCCCCCTGCGCCTGCTGGCCCTGGAGGCCCAGGAAACCCTGCTGGACGCGGGGGTGGACTGCTCTTTGTCCACCGGCGAGGAGGAGGACTTCCGGGAGGGTGACACCCATCTGGCCGCCACGGCGGAAAAGCTGGATCTCAAGCGCCGCTATGAGGCCGCGGTGATCGACGAGTGCCAGATGATCGCCGATCCCCAGCGGGGGTACGCCTGGACCCGGGCGATTCTGGGGGTGCTCTCCCCCGAGGTGCACCTGTGCGCCGCCCCGGAGGCCAGGCAGCTGCTCCTCCGCCTCATTGAGAGCTGCGGCGACAGCGCGGAGGTTGTCTTCCACGAGCGCACCACCCCCCTGCTGTGCATGTCCCACCCGGTGGACTACCAGCGCGTCCAGCCCGGGGACGCGCTCATCACCTTCTCCAAGGTGGGGGTGCTCAGCGTGGCGGAGGACCTGCGCCAGAGCGGCAAGGAACCGGCCATCATCTACGGGGCCCTGCCCTATGCCACCCGGCGCAGGCAGATGGAGGGCTTCCTCAAGGGGGATATGGAGTATATCGTCTCCACAGACGCCATCGGCATGGGGCTCAACCTGCCCATACGGCGGATCATCTTCATGGAGACGGAGAAATTCGACGGCGTGGAGCGCCGGGAGCTGCGCCCGGAGGAGATCAAGCAGATCGCCGGGCGGGCGGGCCGGTTCGGCATGTATAACAAGGGCTGGGTGGGGGCCACCCAGAACCTCCCCGCCATCCGGGCGGGGCTGGAGGCAGTTGTCCCGCCCTTGGAATACGCCGTGGCGGGCTTTTCCGACCTGGTGCTCCAGGTGGACTTCGACCTGTTGGAGGTGCTCACCCAGTGGAACCAGATGCCCACCGCGGAGCCCTACCGCAAGCTGGACATCACCCGGTATATTTCCCTCATCTCCAAAATGCGGGAGATGGGCTTTGTCCTCACCCGGGAACAGGAGCTGCGCGCCGCCAACATCCCCTTTGATGAAACGGAGGACGCCCTGCGGGAGCTGTTTTTCCAGTTCCTCCACCGCTGGCAGCGGGGGGAACCCGTTGAGCAGCCCGGCCTGCCTGAGGACGAGCCCACCCTGCCCGAGCTGGAGCTGTACTACCGCAAGCTGGACCTCTACTTCTCCTTTTCCAAGGCGTTCGGCTGCCCGGTGGACGAGGACAGGCTGTACGACAGCCGGGAGCGGGTGGCCGACGAGATCAACGAGATTCTGCTCCACAAGCTGCGCAACAACATCCGCTTCTGCGCCCGGTGCGGCAAGGCCCTGCCCCTGCACTACCGGGGGCGGCTATGCGACGGGTGCTTTCGCCGGGAGCGGAAGGACGCGGGGCGCTTCCCCGCCCGCCAGGGCCGCTGAACGGGGAGGTTTCCCCTTTCGGGCCGCGTGGGCCGGACATGAGAGAAGCGGCGGGGAGCTGCGCTCCCCGCCGCTTTTTATGTAGTCTTTTAATAATTCTCCGCGTGAACCTCAAAGTAAGACTGGGGATGGGCGCAGGTGGGGCAGATCTCGGGGGCGCTGGTGCCCACCACAATGTGCCCGCAGTTCCGGCACTCCCACACCTTGACCTCGCTCTTCTTGAAAACCTCCTGGGCCTCCACGTTCTTCAGCAGGGCGCGGTAGCGCTCCTCATGGTGCTTCTCAATGGCGGCCACCAGGCGGAACTTGGCGGCCAGCTCGGGGAAGCCTTCCTCCTCGGCGGTCTTGGCAAAGCCCTCGTACATGTCCGTCCACTCGTAGTTCTCTCCGTCGGCCGCGGCCGCCAGGTTCTCCGCTGTGCTGCCGATGCCCGCCAGCTCCTTGAACCACATCTTGGCGTGCTCTTTCTCGTTGTCCGCGGTTTTCAGGAAGAGGGCCGCGATCTGCTCAAAGCCCTCCTTCTTGGCCTTGGAGGCGAAATAGGTATACTTGTTCCTGGCCTGGGACTCCCCCGCAAAGGCCGCCTCCAGATTTTTCTCCGTCTGGGTTCCGGCATACTTGGACATAGCAAATTTCCTCCTGTTTTCTTTTATGCTCCCCCCTTTCGAGGGGGCCTATCCCCGAATATCGCGCCCTTATCTGACCGCCACGGCCTCGATCTCAAACAGCGCGCCCTTGGGCAGGGCCGCGGCCTGGACGCAGGAGCGGGCAGGCGCCTCGCCGGGGAAATACTTGGCGTAGACGGCGTTGATGGCGGCAAAATCCCCCATATCCGCCAAAAATACCGTGGTCTTCACCACGTCCCCGAAGCCCATCCCGGCGGCGCTGAGTACGGCCCCCAGGTTTTCCAGGGCCTGGGCGGCCTGGGCCTCCACGCCTTGGGGCAGCACGCCGGTGGCGGGGACAAGGCCCAGCTGGCCGGAGGTATACAGGGTATTGCCCGCCAGCTTGGCGTGGCAGTAGGGCCCCACGGCGGCGGGGGCGTTTACGGCGGTGACCGTCTGGTTCATAGCGGCGCCCTCCTCAATTGTCCCAGTTGTGCCACACGTTCTGCACGTCGTCGTTGTCCTCCATGTTGTCAATGAGCTTTTCCATGTTCTTGATGTCCCCCTCGTCGGAGAGGGTAACATAGTTCTGGGGCACCATCTCCACCTTGGCGGAGGCGAACACGTAGCCCTTCCCCTCCATGGCGGAGAGCACCGCGCCGAAGGCGTCCGGGTCGGTGTACACCGTGAAGCAGTCCTCATCGGCCTCAAAGTCCGCCGCCCCGCAGTCCAGGGCGTCCATCATGGCCACCTCTTCGTCCAGGTCCTCCCGCTCAATGACCAGCACGCCCTTCTGGTCGAAGGACCAGGACACACAGCCGGTCGCGCCCAGGTTGCCGCCAAACTTGTCGAAGTAGTGGCGCACGTCGGAGGCGGTGCGGTTGCGGTTGTCGGTGAGGGTTTCCACGATGACGGCCACGCCGCCCGGGCCGTACCCCTCGTAGGTGATGGCCTCGTAGTCGTTGGCGTTGCCCGAGCCCACGGCCTTCTCAATGGTACGCTTGATGTTGTCGTTGGGCATGTTGGCCGCGCGGGCCTTGGCGATGACGGTGGCCAGGCGGGAATTGTTGTTGGGGTCTCCGGAGCCGCCGGTCTTGACGGCCACGATGATCTCCCGGGCGATTTTGGTAAACGCCTGGGAGCGCTTGGCGTCCGCCGCGCCCTTGGTTTTCTGAATGTTATGCCACTTGGAATGACCTGACATGGAAATCGTTCCCTTCGTTGTGAGGTATGAGCCCGCTTGGGGCAAAAAATTCATCCCATAATATAGCACACTTCCGCCCTGTTTTCAACCCCTTGGGCCGTTCTTTATGCCCCGCGCCCAGAAAAACCCCGCCGGGCACAGCCGCCCGGCGGGGTTTTTCTTTTTAGTGTGTTTGACAAGGGCATAATAACACGACACCTAAAGAATGGAGCCAACCTACATCAGACCGCGGCTATTGGGGAAAACTTAAAGCGGCGGTTTTCTGCGCGATATGGTTGGAGTCCACTGGGGGCCGCCCTGTTTTGGTTATCAAGGCGGCCCCCAGAAGACCCCGGCCATTCTACCCGAAAAGTCTAGATGTCGGGTAGTGACTTCGAGACAAAATGGGGCTGTTGACAAAGTGTCCCCAAAGCGCCCGAAATATGGTAGAATTAGAGTTGAGAGGGGGCGGGGATATGCAGTCAAAATATCACTTGGTAACAATAGAGGATCTGGTGCCGGCAGAACATTTTCTATGGAAATTGGAAACGGCGCTGGACTTATCCTTTGTGTATGAAGAAACGTCCCACCTGTACAGCCGGAGGTATGGCCGGCCCCCCCATAGACCCGGTAGTGATGGTATGGCAACACCCTTAACCCAGCGGGTTTTATTACCTGTCTCACCAGACGACCGGCCTGAATTACGGTATCATCGCCGCTGTGACCGTGACACCGGGGGATGTCCATGGCTCCAAGCCCTACCTGGAGCAGTTGGAGTACTGTGGCGGCAGGACTTCTGCGGGAAGATGACGAGGTGGTTTATGAGGACAGCGCCTACCTCGGGATAGAGAAACGGGATGAAATCAGAAACAGCCCCCAGCTTTCTGTCATCGCATACCGTATCAGCCGCCGGCCGGGCCGGCTGCCCAAGGTTTCGGACAACGCCATTGACTGGGAGCAGCATATTGAAAATCAAAAATCATCTGTGCGCAGCAAAGTAGAACACCCCTATCGGATTATGAAGAACATCTTCGGCTTCCGAAAGATCGTTTACAGGGGGCTGAGAAAGAACCTTAACCGCTTACACGTACTTTTCGCCAGCGCGAATTTGTATATGCTTGCCAGGGCGAGCGGTTCTCTATCCCCCGCTTAGGGGTTTTGCGCCATTTTGGCGGAATGGGGTATGGAAAACGAGGATTCTCCCTCAAATATGTCCCTTTACTTGACGTTTGGCATCACTTTTAATTATTTGCCACCATTTCGCCTGCTTTAATCAGTGCTTCAAACTAAAAAATATTAGAAGCTATGGCGAAAGGAAAATTTTATGGAAAAGTGCGGCGCTTTGTGGTATGCTGAAGAAAAAGCGATGAGTTTTATACCCAATATGAGGATATTCAGAGGGAAGTCAATGCCTATTTGGAATTTGACCCGGATGTATTTCGGGATAAGACGGTGCTCTTTCCCTGCGATGACCCGGAGTGGAGCAATTTCACCCATTTTTTCGCCCAAAATTTTAAAAACTTCAGGTTGAAGAAGCTCATCAGTACCAGCTATGCCGCCGACAGCAAGTCCGCGGATATCCCCTATCAATTCAACCTCTTCGAGAGCGAGTCCCACCGATTTGACAAGAGCAAGACCCGGAGCCACGGCAAGATATTTACCCTAACGCGAGGAAAGGGACAGCCGCGGAAGTTGGACATTGATGCTTTGGAGTGGGATTATCTGGTATATTGTGAGAAGTCTCCGAATATTGCAAGCCGTACACCATAGTTTGTAGATGTTTATAAGACCTCTCCAGCCAGACAAGCACTCAAGACGAAGAAATCATTTATGATAGCTCCCTTGTTTACAGCAATATTTGTGCAGCCAATTTGGTATTTGACTGTCATAATCAAAGGATGTGTAAATAAGCAAGTCACGAAACGTCTGCTTATACCCGACTGGGAGGCGCTGTACAGCGCCTGAGACCTATATGCTTGGACATGATCGAGAAAGAAATGCTCAATGATGTTTTAATTGTGGAAAACTGTCTCGGCTCATCGGAGACGCCGCTACACATACCCCTTGACTTATTGATTTGGTGGATTCCCCCTGCTCATAATGTTGAACAACCATTTTCTTTAAGTTTGTCTGGATATTTCTTTGACATAGCATCATCTCCCTATACTTTGTGATTCTATTATAGGCATTTCTTGTATTTCGTAAAATTTGATAAAGGAGGGCAGATTTATGGAAAGGGTGTCCTTTTTAGACTGGTGTGTGAAAAACAATCAGCAGCAGCCTCTTCGGCAGTGGGACTACACGGCAAATGATTTTGGCCCTGGAGATATCAGCTTTTGTTCTCAAAAGGTATGCCACTGGGTTTGCGAAAAAGTGCCGGGACATAAATGGTTGGCGCCGCCGGAGCGAAGGATCCATCACAAATCACAGGAGTGCCCATTCTGTTCCGGCCGATTTCTCACAAAATCTGTAAATAGTCTGGCAGCAAAATATCCGCTTATTGCCGAGGAGTTTGACCAAGAACGAAACGGCATCGCGCCAGATCAAATTTTCCCGAAGTCTAACCGAAAATATTGGTGGCACTGCGCGCATGGTCACAATTGGCAAAGCACCCCCAATACCCGGACGCGCCAGCGGGGCGGCTGCCCCTATTGTGACCGCCGCCTTGCCAGCCCGGAGTACAATCTGAAAACGGAATTCCCTATCGTCGCGGAGGAATGGCTGTACGAAAAAAATGATGGCCTGCCCACCGAGTACCTCCCACGATCAGAGAAGAAGGTATGGTGGCGATGCCGCTATCACCCAGATATAGAGTGGCAGTCAGCCATTTGCAATCGCACTTCGTCCCGCCTCAGCAACTGCCCCGTTTGCCAAAAAGAGCGGGGGACTTCCTTCCCGGAACAGGCGGTCTACTATTATCTCCGGCTTCTGTTTGAAGATGCTGAAAACCGGAGTAAAATTCAGGGGATTGAGGCCGATATTTACCTTCCTTCCTTGAAATTAGCTATTGAATATGACGGATACTATTACCATGACGAATCGAACAAACAGGCAAAGGAGGATGAAAAAGACCGGCAGCTCATGGCGGCCGGCCTGTCGGTACTGCATATCAAGGAGACGCCTGGTGATGATCCGGCTTTCGTGTCCGACTCCATTCTTTGGAGCCCTGTAAAAAGTTACTCCAATTATCTGTTTCTAGAGGCGCTCACGCGGAAGCTAGTTTCATGGCTGAACGAGCGCTATGGCCTCCATTTGGTTATCCGCCCGGATATCCAGCGGGACAGCGCGGCGATATTGTCCAACTATATGTCCAGGCGCAAAGAAAAAAGCTTGGAGCAAATGGCGCCTCAGTTGGTTCGAGAATGGCATACCGAGCGCAATGGTATGCTGACGCCTGCCTCAATTTCCTTTAGCTCTGGTAAAAAAGTTTGGTGGCGGTGCGAAAAGGGGCATGAGTGGCAGGGAACGGTTTCCGGGCGCTATCGTGGCGGGGGATGTCCCTATTGCACAGGGAAAAGGGTGTGCCGCGAAAATTCTCTGGCATTCCTGTACGGGAAAGCTGCAAAAGAACTGTGGCATTCAGAGAAAAATGCCCCTCTTACCCCCTGGGATGTGACCGGCGGATCCGGCAAAACCGTTTGGTGGAAGTGTGAACGGGGCCATGAATGGACTATGAAAGTGTATGATTTCAGCAAAGGCTGCCGCTGCCCATATTGTTCCAAACATAGGGTCAGCGCCATGAATGCCCTTGCCATCGTGCGGCCCGCGCTGGCTTTTGAGTGGAACTATGAAAAGAACGGGGAAATGACGCCATCCACAATCTCCTTTTCTTCAGGGAAGATGGTTTGGTGGCGGTGTGAGAAAGGACATGAGTGGCAGGAGCGCGTCGGCAATCGGAGCAATTTGGGCTACGGCTGCCCCTACTGTTCCGGGAAACGTCCCACACAGGAATATAATCTTGCCGCTGTGTACCCCTCATTAATGCTGGAGTGGCATCCCACAAAGAATCAGCATCTTGACCCAGCAGGGCTCTTGCCACGATCCAACCGAAAGGTCTGGTGGCAGTGTAAAGAGAGGCACGAATGGGAAGCTTCCATCTGTAGCCGCACCAATGGAAGTGGCTGCCCTTATTGCGCAGGAAAACGAATCTGGTGGGAAAACTGCCTGGAAAAGAAATATCCCAATGTGGCGCGTGATTGGCATCCCACAAAAAACGGGGCACTGACTCCGCGCGATGTCGCGCCCAACTCTTCAAAAACCGTTTGGTGGCAGTGCGGGCGTGGGCATGAATGGCGAAGAAAAATAGCTTATGAAATCGACTCTCGGGGGTGCCCCTATTGCAATGGTCGTTTGGCATGCAAAGATAATTCTTTGGCAGCCCTCCGTCCAGACTTGGCACGGGAATGGGATGTGATTAAAAACGGTTCCCTCTCTCCTCATGATGTAACGGTCAAAACCCGAAAGCGTGTTTGGTGGCGGTGTGACAGAGGACACAGCTGGCAAATGAATATCAGCGTGCGCTGCAGCGGAATTGGAGGCTGCCCATACTGCATGGGAAAGAAAGTATGCGAGGAAAACTCTCTTCAAACGCTCAGTCCGGGAATTGCCGCTGAATGGGACGAGGAGAAAAATAAAGGCCTTAGCCCCGATCAGGTCACAAATCATGCCAGCATTAAGGCTTGGTGGAAATGCAGGAAAGGCCATACCTGGCAGGCGCTGGTTCGCAGCCGCACCATTTTAGGATCTGGCTGCCCAGTCTGCGCGGGAAAAGCCGCCAGTCCGGCCCATAACCTGGTAACAGAATATCCAGAGATTGCGTTGGACTGGGATTTGCGCAAAAATAGCAAACCGCCAGAAGCGTATCTCCCATATTCAAACAAAGAGGTGTGGTGGAAATGCCATTGTTGCGGTTCAGGTTGGAAATCCATGATTATACGCCGCACAAAGGAGCGGAACCACTGCCCACAGTGCGGCAACTAAAAAAGAGCACCATGGACACACTGAAAATTGCCCTGCTGCAAATCGCGCCCTGCGGTACGCTGGAGGGAAATCTCGAAAAGGGGATCGCGTCATGCCGGAAAGCGAAGGATATGGGCGCGGATATCGCGCTGTTTCCCGAGATGTGGAGCAACGGCTACAATATCTACGACCGCCCCGTTGACCAGTGGATGGCGGAGGCGATCCCCGCTGGCGGCGAATTTGTGAACGCCTTCGGCGCTCTCGCCAAAGAACTTGATATGGCCATCGGCATCACCTTTTTGGAACAGCACGAGGGCGGCCCCCGGAATTCCATGGCGCTCTTTGACCGGTTCGGGGAACGGAAGATCGCCTATGCCAAGGTCCACACCTGTGATTTTGACGTGGAGCGGAACCTGACGCCGGGGGAGGATTTCTATGTCGCCACGCTGGACACCCGTTGCGGCGAGGTAAAGGTGGGGGCCATGATCTGCTATGACAGGGAGTTCCCCGAGAGCGCCCGAATCTTGATGCTCAAGGGTGCGGAGCTCATCCTGGTGCCCAACGCCTGCCCCATGGAGATCAACCGCCTCTCCCAGCTGCGGGCCAGGGCCTATGAGAATATGCTGGCCATCGCCACCTGCAACTACCCGGACTCGGTGCCTGACTGCAACGGCGGCTCCAGCGTGTTTGACGGCGTGGCGTATCTGCCGGAGCTGGACGGCTCCCGGGATATGTGCGTTTTACAGGCGGATGGCGCGGAGGGGATTTATCTCGCTGAAGTGGATTTGGGACAGCTTCGGCGCTACCGGGAGAACGAGGTGCATGGCAACGCATTCCGGCGGCCGCAGAAGTATGGGCTTCTGCTTGATACGAAAGTTAAACCGCCGTTCGTCAGGTGTAATCGTCGGACGTAATCACAAACTCTGTTGCGGGCTCAGCCGAATTTATTCCCGGTAAAGCTCAGGGGCTGCCCCCGCCCCGGGATCAAAACCGCCCTCATATTGCGCAGTCCCGGCGCATATACATCTCCCTGTGAGAGACCACAACGGGGAGTGTTGTTTTTGTGAAGGGGAACATGGAAGAGCGCGCCCAGGAGCTGGCGCTGTACATCATTGAGAACAAGACCACCGTCCGGGCCGCCGCCAGCCGCTTCGGCATCAGCAAGTCCACCGTACATAAGGATCTGAGCGAACGCCTGCCTGCCATTAACCGGGGGCTGTACCAGCAGGTGAAGGCGATCCTGAACGAAAACAAGGCGGAGCGCCACATACGCGGGGGCATCGCCACCAGGAAAAAGTACAAAGGGGAATGACAAAAGGGCGGGCCTTTTCCAAGGCCCGCCCTTTTTGAGCAGAAAATCCTTTTAGTGGTGGCAGCCGTGATGACCGCCGGAAGATGCGGAAGCGCGGTAAGCGGGGCAGCTGCCGTCGCAAAATCCGCACGCATGGCGGTTGCCGCAATAGGTGACGCCGTCGTGGTCGTGACGGCCGGTGAGGGTGCAGCCCTCCACGTCGCACAGGGCGAGGCAGGCCCCGTCACAGTATCCGCTTTCGTGGCAGTTGCCGCAGTAGGTCACGCCGTCGTGGTCGTGGCGCCCGGCCAGCTCGCAGCCCTCCACATTGCACAGTGGGGCGCAGGAGCCGTCGCACAGGCCGTTCCCGTGGGTATGGCCGCAGTACAGCGTCCGGCTGTGATAATGCCATCCGGCGGCGGTACAGTTCTCCACCGCGCAGGGCTGGGCAGTGCGGCGGACGGAGCGCCCATGGCAGCCGCCGTGGGCAAAGGCGGCGGGGATGAGCAGGGAGAGGGCGCACACGGCCGCTGCGGCGGAAATCAGGAGCTTTCTCAGAGACATGATGGTTCTACCTCCAAAAAATTGTGTTCCAAAATCTGCAAATGGTTATCTCTACCACCAGTATAATACTGCCGGGGGTGGAATGCAAGCCCCATCCGAAAAATTTTAAGCAGCTGTGCCAAAAGCGGCATACCCCGGCTATCGGTACAGCTGCTAAGCGTCACACCCCGGCGCCCTGCCGGACAGGGACGGTGACGTCGTTGATCCACTTGCCGCTGAGGAACCGGCGGATGCCCAGGATTCCCTTGACCACGTTTTCGCTCATCATGGACAGGTACACCCAGAATATGCCCACTTTGAACACCAGACCGGAGAGAACCGCCAGGGGCAGGGCCACCACCCACAGGGGGGTGAGGTCGATCAGGGTGGCCATTTTCACATCCCCGCCCCCCCGGAGCACTCCCACGATGTTGGTGCACTCAAAGGAGCGCAGGGGCATCATGGTGAACACCACGGTGAGCATCATTGTGCAGATATCCCCCGCGGCGGAGGACAGGCCGAACAGGGGGTAAAGTACCGGGATTACGAACCAGTGGAGCAGCCCCAGGAACAAAAGCCCTGCGGCAAGGCCGAACAGGAAGGCCAGCGCGTTGAGCAGCGCGCCCAGGGAGTACACCCGGTCGGCGCGGCCCGAGCCGATTTCCTGGCCGATGAGGATGGCGGCGGTGCCAGAGATGGCGAACACCCCCACGGTGCACAGGTTGGTGATGTTGCCGGCGATGGCGTAGGCGGCCAGAATCTCCTGGGAGCCCTCCATATGGCCCATGATGGTGGGGAACAGGGAGGTGCCCAGCCCCCAGAAGGTCTCGTTGCACATTACGGGGGTGGAGAAGCGGATAAACCGCCGGGTCATCTCCCGGCCGGGCCGGAAGAGCAGGGCGGGGGAGAGCTTGAAGCGCTTGTCCAGCAAGGCCCAGCCTACAGCGATGGAGCAGGACAGCACCCGGGCCAGCAGGGTGGCCAGGGCCGCGCCCTCCTCCGCCAGCCGTGGGGCGCCCAGGTTGCCGAAGATGAACACCCAGTTGAGGAAGGTATTGCTGGCCATGGAGGCGCCCAGGATGACCAGCCCCCGGCTGGGGTTGCCCATGGCCCGGTGGACGCCGATGTAGACCTGGACGAAGCTGTCGAAGAAATAGGACCAGCCCACGATCCGGGCGTACCGGGCGGCGGTGGCCACCACGGCGGCGTCGCTGCCGAACAGGCCCATGAACTGGGCGGGCAGGAAGCCCATGATGAGGGCGAAGGTGAGGCCGATGGCCCCGGCGGCGTACATGCCGATGCCCATCACCCGGTTGATGGCCCCCATGTCCCCCTTGCCCCGGTACTGGCTGATGAGGACGGAGGAGCCGCTCTGGATGCCGAACATCATCAGCTGAACCACAAAAACGGGGATGTTGGCCAGAGTGACGCCGGCCAGGGGGCCCTCCCCCATGGTGCCCACCATAAAGGTGTCCACCAGGCCAAGGGAATTGGTGATAAGGTTTTGCAGCAGAATGGGTAGGGCCAGGGAGACCAGCTTGGGATAAAAGCCCGGCTCCCGCCGGAATAGCTTGAACATGACGGTGGATGCTCCTTTGCTTGATTTATGAAAGTGTGGTGAAGAGACTGCCCGCCGCGTCCCGGAGGGCGGCTGCCAGCGCGTCCGCCTCCTCCCGGGTGGACTCCGGCGAGAAGGACAGCCGGAGCGCCCCGTCCAGCCAGGGCTTTGGCAGGTTCATGGCGGCGAACACGTGGCTGGGCCGGCCCTTGTGGCAGGCGGAGCCGGAGGAGACGCACACCCCCCGGTCCCCCAGCACCCGGACCACCACCTCGCTTTTGTAGCCGGGAAGGGTAATCGCGCAGATATGGGGGGCGTCCCCGGCGGAGATGACCTCCAGCTTGGGCAGGTCCTCCTTCAGTTTGGCCAGGGTGTACTCTTTGATGGCGGCGGTGCGCTCCAGCCGGGCAGAATCCGCCGCGGAGGCCCGGACGGCGGCGGCGAAGGCGGCAATCTGCGCCGTGGCCTCGGTGCCCGAGCGCAAACCCTCCTCCTGCCCGCCCCCGGTGAGAAGGGGGGGCAGCCGGACGCCCTTTTTGACGTACAGCGCCCCGATCCCCTTGGGCGCGCCCACCTTGTGGCCGCTGATGGTCACAAGGTCCGCCCCCAGCTTTGCCAGGGGCCCCGGCGTTTTCAAAAAGCCCTGCACCGCGTCGCAGTGGAAGAGGATGGCCGGATTGAAGGACTTCACCGCCTTGGCGCAGTCCGGCACGGGGAGGATTGCGCCGGTCTCGTTGTTCACCAGCATCATGGACACCAGGGCGGTGTCTGGCCGCAGGGCGGCGGCCAGCTGCTCCGGGGCCACGCGGCCCGCCCTGTCCGGCTTGAGGTATGTGACCTCGTACCCCTGGCGCTCCAGCTCCTTGCAGGTCTCCAGCACGGCGGCGTGCTCGATGGCGGTGGTGACAATGTGCTTTCCCCGGCGGCGGTTGAGCTCCACACCCCGGCGGATGGCCCAGTTATCGCCCTCCGTGCCGCAGGAGGTGAAAAACAGCTCGGAGGGGGAGCAGCCGAACGCCTCAGCGACGGCGTCCCGGTGCTCTTTCACCCGCCGGGCGGACTCCCGCCCGAATTCATACCGGGAGGAGGGGTTGCCGAATTGGCCCAGGGCGTCCAGCATGGCCTCTATGGCCTCCGGGCGCACCGGGGTGGTGGCGGCGTAGTCAAAATAGATGAGATTGTCCATAGCGCTCCCCTCCTGAGCCTTTGCAGTCCTTGTATTGTAATGGCTGGCAATCCAAAAGTCAAGGAACCTCCGGCCAAATCGGCAAAGCGCCCAGGCGCGGCTGATTTAATGGTCCTTCAATGGGGGGATTGACAAGAAGGGGAGGGGAGGTATATGATTTCTCTATTATTATAAAAAGGAGCTGTTTGCCATGATCCCCACCCCCGAACAGGCATGGGAACTTTTGTGTGAATTCAACGAGGGCGATTTCCACCGCAGGCACGCCCGCACCGTGGGCGACGTGATGCGCTGGTTTGCCCGGGAGCTGGGCTATGGAGACCAGGCCGATTTGTGGGAGACGGTGGGCATCCTCCACGACCTGGACTTCGAGCGGTGGCCCGAGGAGCACTGTGTAAAGAGCCAGGAGCTGATGCGCCGGCGGGACATCGACGAGGCCGTCGTCCGCGCCACCGCCAGCCATGGCTATGGGGAGTGTGTGGACATCCCGCCGGAACACCAGATGGAGAAGGTGCTCTTTGCCGTGGACGAGCTGACGGGGCTGATCGGCGCGGCGGCCCTGATGCGGCCCTCCAAGAGCGTGTCCGACCTGGAGGTCAAGTCGGTGAAAAAGAAATACAAGGACAAGAAGTTCGCCGCCGGGTGCTCCCGGGAGGTGATCGAGCGGGGGGCGGCCATGCTGGGCTGGGAGCTGGACGAGCTCATTGGGAAAACCATCCTGGCCATGCGCGCCAGTCCCAACGTGGACTGATGGAGCCCGTTGCCCGCATCCGTTCCGACTTTTCCTCCAAGTTCGGCGTGCCCAGACAGGCCGGGCTGGTGGAGGAGCTCCGGGCCGTTGTGGTGTTTGAACCGCCGTGCCGCATGGCGGAGGCCCTGCGGGGCATCGAGAGCTTTTCCCACCTGTGGCTCATCTGGGAGTTCTCCGAGAACCGGGACAGGGGTTGGTCGCCCACTGTGCGCCCCCCCAGGCTGGGGGGAAACAGGCGGATGGGGGTGTTTGCCACCCGCTCCCCCTTCCGGCCCAACCCCATCGGGCTGTCCTGCGTGAGGCTGGAGGGGGTGGAGTGGGATACGCCGGAGGGCCCGGTACTCCACGTGTCCGGGGCCGACCTAGTGGACGGCACGCCGATCCTGGACGTCAAGCCGTATATTCCCTATGCCGACTGCCATCCCGAGGCGGCGGGGGGCTTTGCTGGAAGCGCGCCGGAGGGCGCTCTGGCGGTGGAGTGCCCTCCAGAGCTGCTCTCGCGGGTTCCGGAGGGACGCCGGGCGGCGCTGCTGGGGGTGCTGGCCCAGGACCCCCGGCCCTCTTACCAGGACGACCCGGGGCGGGTGTACGGCTTCGGCTTTGCCGGGCTGGAGGTGCGCTTCACCGTCCGGGAGGGCGTGCTGACGGTGACGGACATCGGACCGTCCGGGTCATAAATAAAACAGGGGCCGCCCCCGCCGGAACGGCGGGGGCGGCCTTGACAAACCATGGGAAGGGGGAAGCCGGTGTGACGCAGGTATACGGTGCGGCGGGGGAGGACGGGCGGCTGCTGGCCTGGCCGCTGCTGGCGGCGGCGGTGGGGTTGTGCTGGGGATGGACGGCCCTGCCGCCGGTGGAGCGCTCCCCCCGGGGCAAGCCTCTGTTCGCGGGGGACGGGGGACACTGGTTTTCCCTGTCCCACAGCGGGGGGCTGGCGCTGTGCGCCCTGTCCGACGCCCCGGTGGGGGTGGACGTGGAGGTGGTCCGCCCCCGGCGGGCGGGCCTGCCCGGCTATGCCCTGAGCGGGGCGGAGCTGGAGGAATTTGACGGCAGCTGGGAGGATTTTTACCGGCTGTGGACACGGAAGGAGAGCTGGTGCAAGCGGGAGGACGCCCCCCTCTACCCACCGATAGAGGCGGTTCCCCCGCCCGGCTGCTGCGCGGGCTTTGCCGGGGAGGGCTGGCGGGGGGCGGTGTGCTGCCATGGCGCGCCCCCGGAGGGGGTGGTCTGGCTGCCCCCGGGGAGCCTGCCGGAGCAGGGAAGGGCTTAAGAAATCCTTAAAGAAAACCCCACCAAAACGTAAGGGGTATCTGCGTTGAAACTGAAGATTTGTCCTCTATAATCGGTACTGTCAAAAGGCAAGCCGCAATGTTCCGCCGGGACCGCGCATGGGCGCCGTCCGGCCCTGGTGGAAAGAGGAGGAATCTTCATGAATATTCTGATTTTAACGGGGAAATTCGGCATGGGGCATCTGTCCGCCGCCAACGCCCTGCGGGAGCAGCTGGGGCAGGACGGCCACCGGGCCGAGGTTGTAGACCTGTTTGAATATGCCGCCCCCGAGCTGGCCCAGGCCATGTACTGGTGGTTCAACGTGCTGGTGACCTATGGCGGGGTGTTTTATAACATTTATCACGACCTGACGGTGAACGACTCCGGCGACAGCAGGGGGGACAACCTGCTGGGCGGGTTGGACCGGCTGCTGGACGAGTATGAGCCGGATGTGGTGGTGTCTACCCACCCCATCTGCTCCGCCGCCATGGCGAAGTACAAGGAGGAGGGGCCGTCGGACATCCCCCTGGTCACCTGTGTCACCGACGTGACCTGCCACAGCGAATGGCTCCACCCCGCCACCGACTGCTACCTGGTGGCGGAGGAATCCGTCCGGCAGGGATTTATCGCCAAGGGCGCCGACCCGGACGCCGTGGTGGTGTCCGGCATCCCTGTCAGCGGGCGGTTCCAGCCCGCCCGCAAAGACCCCTCCCAACGGCGGGAGCTGCTCATCATGGGGGGCGGCTTGGGGCTGATGCCCCGGCGGGACAGCTTCTACCAGGCGCTTAACGGCCTGCCCGGCGTGCATACCACCATCCTCACCGGGCGCAACGACAAGCTGTTCCAGCGCCTCAACGGCAGGTATGAGAACATTGAGGCGGTGCCCTTTACCACCCAGGTGGACAAGTACATGGCCCGGGCCAGCCTCATGCTGTCCAAGCCGGGCGGCATCACCTGTTTTGAGGCCATCGCCGCCCGGCTGCCTATCCTGGCTTGGCAGCCCTTCCTGAAACAGGAGCAGGAAAACGCCAACTTCCTGGTGCGGCGGGGCATGGCCCGCATCGCCGCCAAGGAGGAGAGCGCCTGCCTTGCCGCCATCCGGGAGACCATCTGCGACGGCGGGGCCCTATCCGCCATGGAGCGGGCTATGGACGACATGGCGGCCGACATCAGCCGCACCGCCGCCTGCGCCGTGGTGCGCTCGCTGGGCCGGGAGGGGAGGGTATGCGCGTGAAAAGCCAGTGGAAAAACATCCTATGCACCGGGGCGGTGTGCGCCCTGCTGGCCTGGACGGTGTATACCATCTTCCAGCAGCAGACCCCGGGGCAGCTGGCCGCCGCCCTGCTCAGCGCCGACTGGCGCGTCCTGCTACTGGGCCTGCCGCTGATGGCGCTGTTCATCTGCTGCGAGGCCAAGGCCACCCACTCCATCCTCCGCGCCCTGGGCGGCGCCCAGCCCTTCCGCCGGTGCGCGTATTACTCCTGCGTGGGCTTCTTCTTCAGCACCATCACCCCCTCCGCCACCGGCGGCCAGCCCGCCCAGGTGGTGGCCATGGGCAAGGACGGCACCCCCGCCGCCACAGGCGCGCTGGATATGCTGCTGGTCACCATCGGCTATAACACGGCGGCCATGGGCTGGGGCATCTTTGCCCTGACCGCCGCGGGCGGGCTCACCGAGCGGCTTGGCGGCCAGGTGGGGCTGCTGCTGGGCTTTGGGCTGGCGGTGTTTGCCGTGCTGGACATCGCCATGTTCCTTTTCCTGTTTCTTCCCGGCCCCGCCAAAAAGCTGCTGTACGGCGGCATTGCCCTGGGGGCCAGGGTGTGGCCCGCGCTGGATAAGGCGGGGCTGGAGGCCAGGGCGGACGAGCATCTGGCGGAGTACCGCCGGGGGGCGCAGCTCATCCGCCGCTCCCCGGAGCTGCTGGTCAAGGTGGTGGGGCTCAGCGCCCTCCAGCTGGCCTGCTCCTACGCCATGCCCTACGTGGTCTACCGGGCCTTTGGGCTGTCCGGCTTCTCTTTGTGGGAGGTGATGGCCCTCCAGGCCCTGTGTGCCATCGCCGTGGGCTACCTGCCCCTGCCGGGGTCCGCCGGGGCGGCGGAAAACGTGTTCCTCCGGGGCTTCCTGCTGGTGTACGGCCAGGGCCTGGTGGCCCCCGCCATGATCCTGAGCCGGACGCTGAACTGCTATCTGGTGCTCATTGCCACCGCCGTTGTGCTGGCCGTGGGCCGGGGTCTGCGCCGGAAGGGCGCGGAGGTTCGGGAGGGCGGACAGGCGGCGCCTGCCCGCCGGGCCGGGCAGGCCAAAAAGGCCGCGCCGCTGTAGGGACGCGGCGCGGTGCGCGGTAAACGGCGAAAGGCGCGGAGGCTTATGCCTCCGCGCCTTGTTTTGCGCGTTTCGGGGATTCTCAGGCCTTCTCAAAGACGTCCTTCCCCATGCCGCACACCGGGCAGACCCAGCTGTCGGGGACCTGCTCCCAGGGGGTGCCGGGGGCGATGCCGTTGTCGGGGTCGCCCGCCGCGGGGTCGTACTCATAGCCGCAGGGGCATACGTACTTGTCCATTTTCTGCTCCTCCTGTGGGCCGGATTACTTGAAGTACCGCTCCAGCAGGCCCTTGAGGGCCTTGCCGTGGCGGGCCTCGTCCCGGGCCATCTCATGCACGGTGTCATGGATGGCGTCCAGGCCGTTCTTCTTGGCGCAGGCGGCCAGGTCGAACTTGCCCTGGGTGGCGCCGAACTCGCAGTCCACCCGCCAGGCCAGGTTCTTGGCGGTATTCGCCTTCATATTGGGCTCCAGCTCCTCGCCCAGCAGCTCCGCGAACTTGGCGGCGTGCTCGGCCTCCTCATAGGCGGCCTTCTCCCAGTACAGGGCCACCTCGGGGTAACCCTCCCGGGCGGCGATGCGGGCCATGCACAGGTACATGCCCACCTCGGAGCACTCGCCGTTGAAGTTGGCCATGAGCTGCTCCAGGATGTACTTCTTGTCCTCGTCGCTGATATCGGGGTTGTTCTTCACAGTCTTGGCGTAGATGCCGTACTCATGCTCGGCGGCCAGCTTCATCTCGCCCTCCTGCAGGGTGAACTTGGAGCCGGAGACGTGGCAGACGGGGCACTCGGCGGGGGGATTCTCGCCTTCGTAGACGTAACCGCAGACAGGGCAGATCCATTTTTTCATGATAGTTTTCCTCCAATGTTTAATTTTGGCCGTCAGGCTGCGTGGACGCGCACCCGCGGCACAGGCCGCGGACAATGAACTCGCAGCTTTCCGCCTGAAAGCCATATTGCACGCCGACGGAATCCAGCCAGCCCTGCCCGGGAGAACGTTGGGGCAGGTCCAGAATGGCGCCGCAGCGGTTGCAAATGAAGTGGGAATGGGGGGAGAGGGTCCCGTCGTAACGCTCCTGCCCGTTTACCGGGCCCACCCGCCGGATCAGCCCGTGGCCGCACAGGTGGTTGAGATTGCGGTAGACGGTGCCCAGGCTCAGGTCGGGATATTCCGCCTTGAGCTGCTGGTGCACCCAGTCCGCCGGGGGGTGACAGGTGGTTTGCCGCAGCAGGGCCAGCATAGCGTCCCTTTTTTTACTTTGACGGACGTTGTTCATGGCCGCTCCTCTCCTGCTGTAAGCACTAATAGGAATCATTACTGTTAGTACGGTAACATAGTTTGCGCCGTTTGTAAAGGGTTTTTTTCAAAAAATCAAGAAAATTTTTCCGCCGGCGGGTTTGGCGGGGGTATATCGGGAGAATCGGAATTGATTTGCGGAAGGCGGGATGGTATACTGGGTATCATTACGGAGCAAGAAGCTGTACCAATAGCCGAAGCATTCAGTTTTGGCCGCAAGGATGGATATTGAGGCTATTGTGACAGCTTCTAAGGGGTGGGGGAGCGGTGGCGAAGGTGAAGGCGGTCATAACGGATCTGGACAAAACCTTACTGCGGACGGATAAAACGGTGTCGGAATACACCCGGGCCGTGTTGGACGCGTGCCGGGGGCGGGGAATGCTGGTAATGGCGGCCACGGCCAGGCCGGAGCGGAGCATTTTAACCTACCAGGCGCTGCTGGGGTTTGAGGCGGCGGCTACGCTGAACGGGGCCAGGGTTTTGCTGCCGGGCCGGACGCTGGAAAACGCGCTGGCCTTTGCCGGCGTTCGCCGGATGCTGGAGCAGATCATGGCTGTGCCGGGCGTGCGGATTTCGCTGGAGACAGACCGGGGGATTTTCTCCAACGCGCCCATCCCGGAGTGGTCGCCGGTGGTTTTTGAGGGGTTTCCTCAGTTGCCGGAGTGCGGGCGGATCTATAAGATTCTGCTCAGCGGACTGGGGGAGGGCCTGCGGGAGAGGGCGGAGGGCGCCCTCACAGAAGACGCCTATCTGACCGTGGCCAACGGGGAACTGCTCCAGATCATGGACCGCAGGGCGACCAAATGGAACGGCGTGGGGGCGATGCTGGGCGCGGCGGGAATTGCGCCGGAGGACGCGGTTTACTTTGGGGACGACAACGACGATCTGGAGCCTATCCGGCGATGCGGAACAGGGGTGGCGGTGGCCAACGCCATCGGGGCTGTGCTGGACGCGGCGGATGCGGTGGCGCCGGCCAACGATCTGGACGGCGTGGCCCGGTGGATTGAGGACAACCTGCTTTAGACGGAATGCGGAGGGAGCGCCATGCTGAAAAAACTGCGCTGGAAGTTTATCCTTATGATTACGGCGCTGCTGGCGGGGATGCTGGCGGCGGCGCTGGCCGTTCAGACCGCTTCCGCCGCCCGGCAGTACCGGGAGGAGACGGAACGGGTGCTGCGGGCGGTGCTGGATAGGGGGGAGGCGGCGCTGGATCCGCTGCGCCCCTTTGCCGGGGGGAGTATGGGCCAGGATGACGAGCTGCGCACCGGCATACCCGCTTTTTATGCCGTGGCGGACCGCTGGGGACAGGTGGGGCTGGCCCTGGGCTTTAACGCCGCGCTGGATGAGGGGGCTGTGGTCCGGGCGGTGGGGGAGGCGCTGGCCTCCGGGCAGGAGTCCGGGCGGCTGGACGGGCTGAACCTGCGCTTCCTGATCCGGTCCAGGGGAAGCAGGATAGAGCTGGGCTTTGCCGGGCTGGATTGGGAGCGGGGGGCGGTGCGGCGGCAGGCGCTCACCGCCGCGCTGATTTTTGCGGCGGCGCTGCCCGGCTTTTTTGCGGTGAGCGCGCTGCTCTCCCGGTGGCTGGTGCGGCCGGTGGAGGAGAGCTGGAAAAGACAGCAGCAGTTTGTGGCGGACGCCTCCCACGAGCTGAAAACGCCCTTGACGGTGCTGCTGGCCGACGCGGACATCCTGCTCAGCCGCCCGGACGACACCATTGGAAACCAGCGCCGGTGGGTGGAGCACCTGCGGGACGAGGGGCTGCGGATGAAGGGCCTGGTGGAGGATCTGCTTTTCCTGGCCCGGGGGGACGCCGGGGAACGGGGACGCCCCCAGGGCCGGGCGGACCTGAGCCAGGTGTGCGAGGAGTGCGTGATGTCTTTCGAGCCGGTGGCCTTTGAGGCGGGGCTGACGCTGGAGAGCAGGGTTGCCCCCGGCGTGGGCGTCACCGGGGACGGGGAGGAGCTGAGGCGGCTGTGCGCCATTTTGCTGGACAACGCCTGCAAATACTGCCAGCCCGGCGGGACGGTGCGCGTGACCCTGGAGGGGGGCGGTGCGGCGGCGCTCACCGTCCACAACACGGGGGAGCCCATCCCGCAGGAGGCCCAGGCCCGCCTGTTTGAGCGGTTCTACCGGGCGGATGCCGCCCGCAGCAGGGAAAAGGGCGGGTACGGCCTGGGGCTGTCCATTGCCGCGGCCATTGTGGAGCGGCACGGCGGAAAAATTGCCGTGCGCAGCGCAGAGGGGGCGGGTACGGCGTTTTCCGTTACCCTGCCGCCGGAAAAAGGGGGTTGACAAACCCCCCTTTCTGGCGTATATTATTTCGAAGTTCAAATATTTCATATATCTGAATATTTGGGGCGCGCAGGAGGGAATGCCGTGAACGAGAGCCAACGGGAAGAGCTGAATTATTTTTTCGTCCATGTGTTCAACCAGATTTTAGCCTATGAGGAGCAGGCGCTGAACGGCATGGGCGCGGGGGATCTGTCGGTGAAGGAGCTGCACGTGCTGGAGGCGGTGGGCGGGCTCACCGCGGCGGGCCGCAACACCATGACCCAGATCGCCGACGCGCTGTCCATCCGGGTGAGTTCGCTGACCACGGCGGTGAACACCCTGGTGCGGAAAGGCTATCTGGCCAGGGGCGGGGAGCCGGGTGACCGCCGGGTGATCCGGGTGCGGCTCACCCCCAGGGGGGAGGAGGCCAACCGCCTCCATGCCCAGTTCCACGCCCGCATGGCGGACAGCGCCGCCACCAGGCTGGAGGAGGGGGAGCTGGACGCGCTGCTGCGCTCCCTGCGCCGGCTGGACCGGTTTTTTCATGACATAAGCCGCCAGAACCAAATGTGATAAGGAGGACCAGGCTATGGCCATCTACATTTTGACAGACAGCACCGCCGATTTCACCCCGGAGGAGGCGGAGCGCAGGGGGATCTGGGTAGTGCCCCTGAAGGTCCAGTTCGGGGAGGAGGAGTTCCCCGATGTGCTGGACCACGCCGCCTTTTTCCGGCGGCTGGCCGAGGCAAAGGAGCTGCCCACCACCAGCCAGGCGGGGCCGGACGATTTTCTGCCTTATTTCCAGCGTGCCAAGGAGAGGGGGGACAGTGTGATCTGCCTGCCCATGGCGGCCTCCCTGTCCGGCACCTGCCAGAGCGCCCTCATTGCCCGGGATATGTGCGGTTACGGGGATATCCACGTGGTGGATTCCACCCAGACGGTGCTGGGGCTGCGGCTGCTCATCGACCTGGCCTGCCTGCTCCGGGACCAGGGGCAGGGCGCCCCGGCCATCGCGGCGGAGCTGGAGCGGGCGAAGGGCCGGGTGAAGCTGCTGGCCGTTGTGGACACGCTGAAGTACCTCCACAAGGGGGGACGGCTGCCTGCGGCGGTGTCCATCGCGGGGGAGCTTTTGAAGGTGAAGCCCATCATCACCCTGAAGGACGGCCAGCTGGGGCTGGTAGGCAAGGGCGTGGGCGCCAAGGGGAGCCTGACGGCCCTGGTGAAGCTGGTGGGGGAGGAGCTGGCTTTTGACCAACGCCTGCCGGTGTATTACGGCTACACCGCCCATGATGAACTGTGTCAAAGCCTGATGGCGCTGACTCGGGAGACCTTTGGTCCCCACCCCAGTGAAGTGCACCCGGTGGGCGCGGTCATCGGCACCCACGTGGGGCCGGGCGCGGCGGTGATGGTATACCTGGAGCGGGAAAAATAGGGCGGCAAAAGGCCCGGGAGGGTCTGGAGCGGCGGCGCGGAACCGGGGTAAGACCGGGGCGCGCCGCCGCTCAAAATTTTTTGGAAGGGGGATTGACAAGGGGCACTCTTTGAGTTAATATATGAGCAGATGTTCATATGTTTGCCGAATGAGAGGAGCGCGCCATGACTGACAACAATGAGATCGAGCGCTGCGGCTGCCTGTTTGTCCACGAGGACGCGGTGAGCGAGGTGCTGGGGGGGATGCCGGACGATGAGACGCTGTATGACCTGGCGGAGCTGTTCAAGGTGTTCGGCGACTCCACCCGGATTAAAATTCTCTATGCCCTGTTCGAGGCGGAGCTTTGCGTGTGCGACATCGCCCAGCTGCTGGGGCTCACCCAGTCGGCGGTGTCCCACCAGCTGCGGGTGCTCAAGGGGAGCCGCCTGGTGAAATTCCGCAAGGAGGGTAAGACCGTGTTCTACTCCCTGGCGGACGACCACGTGCGAAAGATTATTGCCCAGGGAATGGAACACATTGATGAATAAGAAAGGATGTATCACCATGAAAAAGACCTACAAGCTCATCGACCTGGACTGCGCCAACTGCGCCGCCAAAATGGAGGACGCCATCAGGAAGCTCCCCGGCGTCACCGGCGCCACCGTCAGCTTTTTGACCCAGAAGATGACCATCGAGGCGGACGACGTGGACGCCGTGATGAAGGATGTGGTAAAGGTCTGCCGCAAGGTGGAACCGGATTGTGAGATTGTCCTTTGAGCCGCTCCTTCTGGGACCGCTGGGCCTGGTTTTACGATCTGGCGGAGAGGAGCAATGCCAGGGCGTATGGCTGTGCTGCGGCCCGGGTGGGGGCGTTGGTTCCCGCCGGGGCCCGTGTGCTGGACTGCGCCGCCGGGACGGGGAAGTTTTCCCTGGCGGCGGCGGAAAGTGCGGCGTCTGTGCTGTGCACCGACCTGTCGGAGCCTATGCTGGCCCGGGCGCGGAGGAAGGCAAGCAGGCTGGGGCTTTCCAACATCGAATTTGCAATCCGGGACATCACCGCCCTTCCAGACCCGGACGGGGCCTTTGATGTGGTGATCGCCGCCAATGTGCTCCATTTGCTGCCCCAGCCGGGGGCCGCAGTGCGGGAGCTGTGGCGGGTGGCCGCCCCCGGCGGACGGCTGATTCTTCCCACCTTTCTGCAAGGGCGGGTGGGAACAGCCTACGGGACCATGATTAAAATCTATCAGGGCGTGGGCTTCCATTACGAGCACGCCTTTACGCCCGAGACCTACCGGGATTTTTTGGAGGGCCTGGGGCTGGGCCCGGTGCAGGTGGAGGTCATCCCCGGCAGGGTGCCGGAGGGGATCGCGGTGATGAAGAAGCGCGGAGGAGCGGGAAGTGAGGGAGCTTGGAGCGGAGCGAAGGCAAGAGCCCAGAGCCCGCAAAGCGGGGTCGGGGCTTGCCTGAGTCGAAGTGAAAGCGACCGAACGTCCTGACCGCTCCGCAGCGTGACAACAGACGGACTGGACATCCGCCGATTTCAGGAGTTGATTGTTATGACCAGAAAGCAAAAAAAGACGCTCATCCGCATTCTCGTGGCGGCGGCGCTGCTCGTCGCGGCGGCCCTGCTGCCGCCCATCCGGACGCCCTTCGGCATCCCCCTGCTCACCAGCCGGCTGGACGGGGATATGTTTGCTGTTTCTCCCATCTGGCTGTATTTTGCCGCCTACTTCACCATCGGCTGGGATATCCTCTGGAAGGCCGTCCGCAACATCGGCCATGGGCAGGTCTTTGACGAAAACTTCCTCATGTGCGTGGCAACCATCGGCGCATTCATTTTGGGGGAGACTTCCGAGGCCGTGGGGGTCATGCTGTTCTACCAGGTGGGCGAGCTGTTCCAGAGTGTGGCGGTGGGCAAGTCCCGGCGCTCCATCGCCCAGCTCATGGACATCCGGCCCGATGTGGCCAACGTGGAGCGGGACGGGCAGCTCCTGGAGGTGGACCCCGACGAGGTGTCGGTGGGCGAGGTCATCGTCATCCGCCCCGGCGAGAAGGTCCCGCTGGACGGTGTGGTGATTGAGGGCGCGTCGGCGCTGAACACCGCGGCGCTCACCGGCGAGTCCGCCCCCCGGGACGTGGCCGTGGGCGGGGAGCTGCTCAGCGGCTGCGTCAATATCACCGGGCTGCTGAAGGCCCGGGTCACCAAGGAGTTCGGCCAGTCCACTGTGGCCAAAATCCTGGATCTGGTGGAGAACGCCGCCTCTAAAAAGGCCAAGGCGGAGAACTTTATCACCCGCTTTGCCAAATATTACACCCCCTGCGTGGTGTTTGCCGCCCTGGCCCTGGCGGTGATCCCCTCCCTGATTACCGGGGAGTGGGGCGTGTGGATTCACCGGGCCCTCACCTTCCTGGTCATCTCCTGCCCCTGCGCCCTGGTGATTTCCATCCCCCTGTCCTTCTTCGGGGGCATCGGCGGGGCGTCCGCCCAGGGCATCCTGGTGAAGGGGGGCAATTACCTGGAGCTGCTTGCCAAGACGGAAACCGTGGTGTTTGACAAAACCGGCACCCTCACCCAGGGGGTGTTCCAGGTGTCCGCCCTGAATTCCGCCCCCGGCGTGGCCGAGGTGGAGCTGTTAGAAGCTGCCGCCTTGGCCGAGCGCCACTCATCGCACCCCATTGCCCAGTCCCTGCGCCGGGCGCTGGGCGGGGAGGCTGACCCCGGCCGGGTGACGGATGTGGAGGAAATCCCCGGCCACGGCGTGTCCGCCCTGGTGGACGGCCGGCGGGTGCTGGCGGGCAATGAAAAGCTGATGGTGCGGGAGGGTGTGGCATTCCGGCCCTGCAAGGACGTGGGAACCGTCGTCCATGTGGCCCGGGAGGGAGCGTATCTGGGATGTGTTGTCATCGCCGACCAGATCAAGGATACCGCCCCCGCCGCCGTCCGGGCCCTGAAGGCCCGTGGCATCCGCACCGTCATGCTCACCGGGGACAGCGGGGCGGTGGGCCGGGCGGTGGCCGAGAAATTGGGCCTGGACGAGGTCCACGCCCAGCTTCTGCCTGCGGACAAGGTGAACCGGCTGGAGGAGCTGCTCAGGCGCAAGAGCGCCAAGGGCGCGCTGGCCTACGTGGGGGACGGCGTGAACGACGCGCCGGTGCTCAGCCGGGCGGACGTGGGCATCGCCATGGGGGCCATGGGGTCGGACGCCGCCATTGAGGCCGCCGACGTGGTGCTCATGGACGACGATCCGGCCAAGCTGGCTAAGGCCATGGACATCGCCCACAGGTGCCTGCGCATCGTGAAGGAGAACATTGTGTTTGCCCTGGGGGTGAAGGCGCTGTTCCTCATCCTGGGGGCGTTGGGCAGGACCTCCATGTGGGGGGCGGTGTTTGCCGACGTGGGCGTGGCCGTTATCGCCATCCTCAACGCCACAAGGATGCTGAAAACAAAGGCGTCCGATGGGCCGCGGGCAGGCGGGGCGTGAAAAAGCCCTTCCCCGGTATCAGAATATACAAAGCCCCCCTGGGAAGGGGGGCTTTTTTTGCCCTTCTGGGCATTGACAGAACGGGGGCGGAACACATATAATAAATATAATACGCTAAAGCGGTAAAATGCAAGGCAGGATCCCCCGGCCGAAAGGGGTCGGGTAAAATAAAGGAGGAAGAGATATGGGAAGCCAGCGCGTTTACAATTTTTCCGCCGGTCCGTCCATGCTGCCCCTGGAGGTGCTGGAGCGGGCGGGGAGCGAGATTGCCAACTACCAGGGCTCCGGCATGTCCGTGATGGAGATGAGCCACCGCTCCAAGGTGTTCCAGAAAATCTTTGACGACACCAAGGCCAATTTCATCCGGCTGTTCCACGTGCCCGACAATTATAAGGTGCTGTTTTTGCAGGGCGGGGCCTCCAGCCAGTTCTCCATGGTGCCGCTGAACCTCATCGGCAAAACGGGGAAGGCGGACTACGCCGTCACCGGCAACTTTGCCAATATCGCCTATAAGGAGGCCAAAAAGTACGGGGAAATCTCGCTGGCCGCCTCCAGCGAGGACAAGAACCACACCTATATCCCCCGTCAGGACCAGCTCAAGCTGGACCCCCAGGCCAGCTACTTCTACTACTGTGCCAATAACACCATCTACGGCACCGAGTGGCAGTACGTGCCCGATACCGGGGACGTGCCCATCGTGTGCGATATGTCCTCCGACTTCCTGTCCCGCCCGGTGGACGTGAGCAAGTACGGCATCATCTTCGGCGGCGCCCAGAAGA
>ERZ779632.197-NODE-197-length-40017-cov-18.331340_pt1 | contig 40017 bp, 41 predicted proteins | sample MGYA00514194_ERZ779632 | MGnify/ENA primary metagenome ERZ779632 (study PRJEB29562, sample SAMEA4376704) | mouse gut metagenome | isolation source: Cecum | study: EMG produced TPA metagenomics assembly of the A DSS colitis mouse model was used to assess the... | reverse complement strand
TGGAGATGTCCAAGACCGACCTGGCCCAGGAGATTTCCCAGATGATCCTGACCCAGCGCGGCTACCAGGCCAACACCCGCATCATCACCGTGACCGACTCCATGCTGGAGGAACTGGTCAATATGAAGCGTTGATAAACCCGAAAACGGCCCGGGGAGAGCCGCTCTCTCCCCGGGCTATCCCCCTGTAGTCCTATGAATAGGAAAAAGGAGGTAACATTATGATCGTCCTGACAAAGCGCAACCACGAAAAATTCCTCGTCAACCACCTGCAGATCGAGTATATTGAGACCATCCCCGAATCCAAGATCGTCATGATGAACCACGACTTCTACCTTGTCCGCGAGAGTGTGGACGAGATCATTGATAGGATCGCCAAGTATAACGCCAAGGTGATGGATGTGCACCGGCAGATCACCGTGGTGGACAATCGGTAACACCGGCGAGACAGATAAAAACGGCCTGAACGGCCTTCCGGGCGGAAAGCCGCGCCCGGAATCTGGAGGTAGAGCTTTGTAATGAATATTACCTATATCATCGGCCTGGTACTGGCAATCTTCGTGTTCCTGTTCGGCGTGGTGTGCGGCATTAACATCGGCCCGAAGGCGGTGGCGCAAAACCTGCCGGTATTCACCTTCAAGCCGGAGAACCTGTGGAACTTCTTTGACGCGGCCAGTATCTTCATCGTCATCGGCTGTACCCTGGCCATCGTGGTGGCCAGCTTCCCGGCCAGCACCCTGGCGGCCATGCCCAAGCACTTCGGCATCATGCTCAACGCCAAGAAGTTCGACCCCATGAAGTACATCGACCAGTTGGTGGATTTGGCACAGACCGCCCGTAAAAACGGCCTGCTGGCCCTGGAAGGCAAGGCCAACGAGCAGGAGGACCCCTTCTTCAAGATGGCCATCATGCTCATCGTGGACGCCAACGACCCAGACAAGGTCCGCGCCATCCTGGAGAACGACATCGAGTGTATGTCCGCCCGGCACGAGGATTCGGCCGCGCTCTACGACAAGGCGTCGGCAGTGGCCCCGGCCTTCGGCATGGTGGGCACGCTGGTGGGCCTGATCAACATGCTGGCAAACATGAATATGAGCGAGGGCGGCTCCAGCACCATCGGCCAGGACATGGGCACCGCCCTGATTACCACCCTGTACGGCTGTATTCTGGCCCACATGATCTTCGGCCCCATCGCCAACAACCTGCGTATCCGGGACGGCGAGGAAGTGCTGTGCAAGCAGATCATCGTGGAGGGCATCATGTCCATCCAGTCCGGTGAGAACCCCAAGGCGCTGCGGGAGAAGCTGCTCACCTATATCCCCCAGGGCAAGCGGGACGCGGGCGGCAAGGCCCCCTCCGGGGAATAAGGCCCATGCTCCCCAACACACGATGTAAGGAGTTGAAAACGTCGTGAAAAAGAAAAAAAGCGGTGGCGGCGGCGCCAACTGGATGGATACATACGGCGATATGGTCACGCTGCTTTTGTGTTTCTTTGTCCTTTTGTACTCCATGTCCACCATCAGCGAGGAGAAGTGGCGGGCTATCGTCACCAGCTTCAACCCCTTTGCCCAGCTGGACCCCACCGACCCCGGCGGCACCGACGGCCCCGTGGCCGACCCGGAGGACAACGAACAGGGCGGAATGCCCTCCATTCCCGATGTGGCGGCCCAGCGGGAGATCGACGATATGATCGAGGAGGTTTTCCTGGCCCTTCAGGCCATGGCGTCCCAGGGCGATATGCAAAACGCCATCCAGGTGGACATGAGCGGCGGCAAGGTGTACGTCAAGTTCACCGACACCGTGTTTTTCGCGGGTAACAGCTTTGAGCTGCGCGAGGAGGCAAAAGATATCCTTTTGCAGGTGTGCGCCGTCCTGGACACGGCGGAGTCCGCCATCGATGAGATCCGTATCCAGGGCCACACGGCCCAGCAGGACCCCAATATGCCCAACGAGGCGTATGGAGACCGCTTCCTGGCCAGCAACCGAGCCACGGAGGTGCAGGTGTTCATCCAGAACAACAGCTCCATTTTCCCCACGCGGCTGGTGAGCGAGGGGTGCGGACAGTGGCGGCCCGTGGCCACCAATGAGACGCTGGAGGGGCGGCGCAAGAACCGCCGTGTGGAAATGATTATCAGCGGGCGCAACCTGGAGGAAGAGCTGAAGGGCGGCGGACTGACCGAGTTCATCACCCAGAGCCAGGGCCAGGCAGGCGCGGAACAGCAGACCCCATAAGAATACAGCAGATCAGGTGAGGTGATTCGATGGCTGAGGTATTGTCACAAAGTCAGATCGACGCGCTGCTCAATTCCATGCGCAGCGGCGGCGAAGAGGCTAAGGCGGAGGAGAAAAAGCCGGAGAAAAAGTATCGGAAATACGACTTCACCACCCCGCGGAAGTTTACCAAGGACCGTATCAAAATGCTTCACGGCATTTTTGAGAACTACACCCGGGTCATCAGCTCCCGGCTCAACGCCCAGCTGCGCACCACCTGCGCCATTGAGGTGGAGAGCATTGAGGAGCAGAAGTTCTACGAGTTTAATAACGCCCTCATGGAAGGGGACGTACTGGCCATGGTGGACGTGACGGTCCACCCCCGGACAGAGGGCGGACGGGACATCCAGACGGAGGACCCGGTCATGGTCTACCTGTCCACCCAGACCGCGCTGGGGATGATGGACCGGATGATGGGCAGTGAGGGGGATTCGGAACGGGAAATCCCCATGGGCTATGCCTACACCGACCTGGAACTCCAGCTCTATGAACTGCTGCTCAAGGATATCATCGCCCTGATGGGCAGCAGCTGGGAGAACTATGTGCCCGTCACCTTCGAATATGAGCGCACCCAGGTCAACCCCACCCTGGTCACCCTGCTGAACCTGGACGAGACGGTGGTGCTGGTGGATATGAAGCTCACCTTCGGCAGCGGCGAGGGGCGGATGAGCGTGGTGTTGCCCGGCAATGTTCTCATGAGCATATTCGGCGAGGTCAACCGAGAGAGTATGGGCCGCAAGGTGGCCAGCGAGGACAATTCGGACGAGATCTTTGACAAACTGCGCGATTCCACGCTGGAAATCGTGGCGGAGCTGGGAGATACCCAGCTGTCCCTCAGTGATATTTATCACCTGAACGTGGGGGATGTGGTAAACCTGGGACGGTCCAAGGACTCTCCGGTATTCCTGGAGATCGGCGGCTATCAATGGTTTACCGGACGCATGGGGACCCACAAGAAAAACATGGCCATCAAGATAGACGAGGTGTGCTATTCGGCCGAACAAAGGAGCGAGTAAGGGATGGAGAAGGAAATGTTCAGCCCAATGGCGATAGACGCCTTGGGCGAAATGATGAATATCAGCCTGGGCTCCTCGGCTACCGCCGTGTCGAACATGCTGGATCACCGGGTGGACATCACGACGCCTACGGTGAGCGTGGTGGACGTGAAGGATTTTTCCCTGGGCAACCTGGAGCCGGCCATCGGTGTTGAGATCAAGTATGTGGAGGGCCTGGAGGGCAGCAATATCATGCTGCTCAAGCGCAGCGATATCAAGGTCATTGTGGACATACTCATGGGGATGGAGACCGCCGACGAGGAGTTTGAGCTCAATGAACTGACCATCAGCTGTGTGTGCGAGGTCATGAACCAGATGATGGGCTCCGCCGCCACCGCCATGTCCGACTTTCTGGGCTTCCGGGTGGACATCTCCACCCCGGTGTCCTTTGAACTGGAGGATTTGGACCAGTTTAAGCAGGAGCACCTTCCCCAGGGCGCGGACCAGATCGTGGTGGTCAGGTTTTTCCTGAAGATTGAGGACGCGCTGGAAAGCGAGTTCATGAACGTTATGTCGGTGGCCTTGGCCAAGGAGCTGCTCAAGAGCCTGGGTCTGGAGGACGAGGTGTCCAGCGGCGGGTCCCCCGCGCCTGCGGCCCCGTCCGTCCAGCCTGCCCCGGAGGCCAGTGCCAGCAACCGGCCGTTGAGCCAGGAGGAGATTGAGGCCATGCTGGCCGGAGGCGGAGCCTCTGCCCCGGCCCCCGCCCCGGCGCCTGCCCCGGAGAGCAGCAACCACATGATGAGCCAGGAGGAGATTGAGGCCATGCTGTCGGGAGGCGCTGCCGCGCCTGCCCCAGAGCCCGCCCCGGCCTCCTCCGGGGGCGACAAAAAGATGAGCCAGGACGACATTGAGCGGATGCTGGCCGGAATGAACAGCGAACCCGCCCCGGCCCCCGCCCCCTCCGGCGGCGGGGATCACAAGATGAGCCAGGCGGAAATCGAGGCCATGCTGGCGGGCGGTGTGCCCTCCGCGCCGCCTCCCGCAGCGGCCCCGGCGCCCGCGCCCGTGCCGCCGCCCCAGCAGCCCGCCGCCGCGGTTCCTGCGGCCCCCGCCGCCAGCGCGGCTGACCTGGGGACCATGATGGCGGCCATGATGGCGGCCATGACGACGGCCATGGCGAACAACGCCGCCGCGGCGCAGCCCGCGCCCGCCACCGTCCAGAAGACTGTTGAGCCCAAGGTCATCGCCACCAAGCCGGTGCACATGGAGGAGATGGACCCGCTGGAGAAGCTGGGCAAGGAACAGGCCCAGAACCTGGAGCTTATCATGGAGGTGCCCCTCCAGGTGACGGTGGAGATCGGGCGGGCCCGCCGCAAGGTGCAGGACATTCTGGAATTTGCCAAGGGCTCGCTGGTGGTGCTGGATAAGCTGGCGGGCGACCAGGTGGATTTGTTTGTCAACGGCAAGTGTATTGCCAGGGGCGAGGTGGTGGTCATCGAGGATAACTTCGGTGTGCGCATCACCGAGATCGTCCAGACGCCCGGCATTGAAATGCTGGCAGGCGGCAAGTGAGCATCAGACAGGCATACCCGGCCCCGGTGGGTTTCAAACGGCGGGGTACACAACATATAATGGAAAAGGATGGATCAAACCATGGCTAAGAAGATTCTGTTAGTGGATGACGCTGCTTTCATGCGCAAGATGATCAAGGACACCCTGGTGAAGAACGGCTATACCGAGGTGTTCGAGGCCGTTGACGGCGCCGACGCGGTGGAGAAGTTCGGCGAGATCGGCCCCGATCTGGTGGTGATGGACATCACTATGCCCAATATGGACGGCCTGGAGGCCCTCAAGGCCATCCGTGCCAAGGATGGCAGCGCCAACGTGGTCATGTGTTCCGCCATGGGCCAGGAGTCCATGGTTATGGACGCGGTGCGCTCCGGCGCCAAGGACTTCATTGTCAAGCCCTTTAAGCCCGACCGGGTGCTCAAGACCGTCACATCCATTCTGGGCGCGCCCTGATGGGTATTTTCCCCCGCAGGCCCGTCCTGGCCCTGGAGGTCACGGCGCTGGACAGCGTGTTCTCCCTGATGTGGATGCTGCTGTGCGTGGTGGCCATCATCGTGCTGGCCTACCTGTTTACCAAATATGTGGCGGGCAGAAGGGCCCTGGGCGGGTTTGGAGCGCCCGGCGGGACAGGCCGTTTCAAGGCTCTGGCCCGGCTGGCCCTGGGGCGGGAGCAGAGCGCGGTGCTCGTACAGGCAGGGGAACGGTATCTTCTGCTGGGGGTGGCGCCTTCCGGTGTGACATTGCTGGCGGAGTTTACCCAGGAGGAGGCGCAGGCCCTTTATACGCCGCCCCCCGGCCAACCGGCGCCCCCCAGCTTTGGGGAGGCCCTGCGCACCGTACTCAAGCAAAGGAAACCGAGGTGAGGATGGATGCCGACCGACAGCCTGATTAATATCAACGGTGAGAGCGTCCAGACCCTGGAGATTCTTTTCCTCACCACCATGATCGCCCTGCTGCCCTCCCTGCTGGTGATGATGACCTCGTTTACCCGGTACATCATCTCCCTGTCCTTCCTGCGCAACGCCATGGGCACCCAGCAGACGCCGCCCAACACGGTGCTGGTGGGTATTGCCTTGTTTCTCACCCTTATCACCATGAACCCGGTGCTCACCCGCATTGGGACGGAGGCATGGGAGCCGTATACGGACCAGGAGATCGGGGCGGAGGAATTTGTGGACCGGGCCAGTGTGCCACTCAAGGAGTTCATGATGGCCAATACCCAGTGGCGGACGGTGGAAATGTACTGTGACCTGGCCCACATTGATGTGCCGGAGGAGGGGGAACAGGCGGTCCGGGAGCTGCCCCTCCGGGTGATTGTGCCCGCGTTTATGACCCAGGAGCTGCAAGAGGCGTTCTATATCGGCTTCCTGCTGTATATCCCCTTCCTGCTCATCGACGTGGTGGTGTCCTCCACGCTGATGTCCATGGGCATGATTATGCTGCCGCCCGCCATGATCTCCACGCCCTTCAAGCTGTTGCTGTTTGTGTCCGTCAATGGCTGGCAGGTGCTGTTTTCCACGCTGGTGCAGAGCGTAAATTGATTTCCGGGAAGGAGGATGAGCTGTGGACACCACCCAGGCAATGGACTTGATGCGGGACGCGGTAGGAGTGGCCATCAAGCTGGCCAGCCCCATGCTGCTGCTGAGCATGCTGATAGGCGTGGTGGTGGCTATCTTCCAGGCGGTCACCCAGATCCACGAGCAGACCATCTCCTTTGTGCTCAAGCTGATTGTGGTCATCAGCGTTTTGTTGGTTGGAGGCGGCTGGATGCTGGATACGCTCAAGGACTATACGCTGGAGATTTTTTCACTGATCGGCGGTTAAGCGGGGGAGGCAGCCATGATCGACTGGGCGGAACTGACGCGGTTCCTCTATATCACCGCCCGCATCAGCGGGTTTGTTCTGTTCAACCCTCTCCTGGGCCGCCGGAACATCCCCAATGCTTTCCGCGCAGGTATGACGCTGGTGCTGTCCGTATTCACGGCGTCCATGACCACCCAGACGGTGCCCGTGCCGGTGGGGGCGGCGGAGCTGGCGGTGCGGATGCTGCTGGAGCTGGCGGTTGGCGTTTTGCTTGGCATGGCGGCGAGCTTCTTTTTCTACATCCCGCAGCTGGCCGGGTCCATTGTCGATACCCAGATGGGTATGACCATGAACCAGATGTATGACCCCGGGACATCGGCAAACCTGTCGGTGACAGGGCAGATTCTCAACGCGTTGATGAACCTGCTGTTTTTCGCGGCGGGAGGGCATTTAACCTTGCTGCGCATTTTTCTCACGTCCGGGGAGCTGGTCCCCTTCGGACAGGTATCCATCGGCCTGCCGGCCTACAACCTGCTGCTGGAGCTCTTTGTGGAGTGCACCGTGCTCGGGATCAAGCTGAGCATGCCCATCCTGGCGGCGGAGCTCATCGCCCAGGTGGGTATGGGTGTGTTGATGAAGGTGATCCCGCAAATCAACGTATTTGCCATCAACATTGAGTTGAAGGTCATCGTGGGTTTGGCGCTGCTGCTGGTGCTGACCATTCCCTTCAGCGAGTTTCTGCTCCAGGCTGAGGCGGCGATGCTCAACGCGCTCCGCGATGTACTCACCCTGACCGGGTGATTTCTTCAAGTAATTTCCTTCCAGAAAACAACAGAACGTTGCGACAGCGTCCCTCCTCCACCCTTCTGAGGAGCGGACTACGCGGGACAAAAGGGGGGACAGACGTTGCCCGAGGGAAATAAAACAGAAAAAGCGACACCAAAAAAGCGGCGGGACGAACGAAAAAAGGGTAACGTCTTTAAAAGCCAGGACGCGGTGGCGGTGGCCGGACTGCTGGGCACCTTCGCCACGCTGTGGCTGCTCACCGGCACGTTTGCCCAGCAGCTGGGCGGGTTTATGACATTGTGCCTGGCCACTGCGGGGGAGGAATCCCGGGATGTGGGCGGCGTATGCGGCGAGCTGGCCGTCCAGGGGATTGTGCTGGTGGTGAAAACGGTGGGAATCGTGGCCTTGGCGGCCATCTTGTGCGCCGTGGCGGCCACCTTTGCCCAGACCCGGTTTCTGGTGAGCGCCGAGTCCATGAAGCCGAAATTCAGCCGGCTCAGCCCGCTCCAGGGTTTCAAGCGGCTGTTCTCCCTGAAAAGCCTCGTAGAGACTTTGAAAAACCTCATCAAGATCGCCATCCTGATGGTCATCATCTTCCTGAGCATCCGGGACATGTTCCTGGAGAGTTCCAACTACCTGTACACCGATTTGACCGCCGCCGCGGCCCATTTGGTGGAGATGGCGGGGGGGATGGTGGTTCGTATCTGCATCGCCTTTGTGGCGGTGGCCGCCATGGACTTCTTTTACCAGTGGTGGGATTACGAGAAAAATATGATGATGACCAAGCAGGAGGTCAAGGAAGAGTATAAGCAGATGGAAGGCGATCCCCAGGTGAAGGGGAAGATCAAGGAGATCCAGCGCCGCCGGGCCCAGCAGCGCATGATGCAGCAGGTGCCCGGGTCGGATGTGGTCATCCGTAACCCCACCCACTTCGCCGTGGCCCTGCGCTACAAGCCGGACCAGGACGACGCCCCCATTGTGCTGGCCAAGGGCCAGGATAACATCGCCCTGCGCATTGTTCAGATTGCCGAGGAGAACAAGGTGGCCGTCATCGAAAACGTCCCCCTGGCCCGGGCGCTCTACGCGCAGGCGGAGCTGAACCAGATGATCCCGCCGGAGCTGTACGGCGCGGTGGCGGAGGTGCTGGTGTATATCTTCAAACTGAACGATAAAAAACAGATTGTGAAATAGGGAATGTTCAAGGCCCCGGGCATAATCACGGGGCCCCCGCAAAAGCGGTCCTCAGCTTTTGGGGGGAGAGAAGGGACAGCGGAAGCGAATGATGGGAAGGCTGTCCCGACGATGCGGCGACGAGGAGGTGAATGACCTGCCATGCTCAAACGGATTTTAGACAATGTTATAGCGCTGTTTGTGGTGGTTGTGGTCATGTTCCTGTTTATCCCGCTGCCCCCGCAGATTTTGGACATCCTGCTCATCATCAACATCGGGCTGTCTGTCATGATCCTGATGATTACGATGAATATTTCGGAGGCGCTGGAATTTTCCATCTTCCCCTCCCTGCTGCTCATCACCACCCTGTTCCGGCTGGGTATGAACGTGTCCAGTACCCGTATGATCCTCACCACCGGCGACCCCGGCGTGGTCATCAAGAATTTCGGCCAGCTGGTCACCGGCGGCAGCGTCGTGGTGGGCTTTGTTATCTTCTTCATCATTGTGCTGGTCCAGCTTATCGTCATCACCAAGGGCGCGGAGCGCGTGTCCGAGGTGGCCGCCCGCTTCACCCTGGACGCCATGCCCGGCAAGCAGATGGCCATCGACGCGGATTTATCCTCCGGCCTTATTGACGAGCAGCAGGCCCGGGTACGCCGGGAGAAAATCCAGAAGGAAGCGGACTTTTACGGCGCCATGGACGGCGCCACCAAGATCGTCAAGGGCGACTCCACCATGTCCATCATCATCACCCTCATCAACCTGGTGGGCGGATTGCTCATCGGCATGATAAGCCGGGGGATGGAGCCCATGGAGGCCCTCAGCTCCATCTGCATCCTCACCATCGGCGACGGCCTGGTGTCCCAGATCCCGTCCCTGATGATCTCCACCGCCACGGGCATGATCGTCACCCGCTCCGTGTCCGACGGCAGCCTGAACACCGACGTGGTGGGCCAGTTCACCGCCCAGCCCAGGGCGTTCACCACCACGGGCGTCATCCTGCTGTTCATGTCCGTCATCCCCGGCACGCCCACCATCCCCCTGATGGGGGGCGGCGTGGCGCTGGTGGGGGGCGGCGTGTTCCTCACCCGCAGGATGACATCCCAGCAGCAGGCGGCGGCAGCCGCCGCCCAGGCCCCCGCGGAAGTCCCCGAGCTGGCCGCGCCCAGCGAGAGCGACTATTACAAGGATATCAACAACGTCTATTCCCTGCTGTCGGTGGAGCCGGTGGAGATGGAGTTTGGCTACAGCCTCATCCCCCTGGTGGACGAGAGCCACGGCGGCAAGCTCATCAGCCGCATCGTCATCTTCCGGCGGCAGTACGCCCAGGACATGGGCTTCGTCATCCCCTCCATCCGGCTGCATGACGGCTCCACCCTTGGCACCAACCAGTACTCCATCCGCATCAAGGGCGAGGTGGTGGCTGAGGGGGAGATCCTGGTGGATTACTACCTGGCCCTGGAGCCCCCCAACCCCCTGGGGGAAATCGACGGCATCGAGACCATCGAGCCCGCTTACGGTATTCCCTCCCGGTGGATTCTGCCGGAAAACAAGGAGATGGCGGAGATCTACGGCTACAATGTCATCGATCCCCTGTCCGTCATGCTCACCCACCTGGCCGAGACGGTGAAAAAGCACGCCTACGAGCTGCTCAACCGCGCCGAAACCATCCGGCTGGTGGACAATTTGAAGCAGACCTCCCCCGAGCTGGTGGAGGAGGTCGTGCCCAATATCCTGTCCTACGCCAAGCTGGAGAAGCTGCTGCGCAACTTGCTCCAGGAGGGGGTGCCCATCAAAGATCTGGGCACCATCCTGGAGACCGCCGCCGAGGCGGTGGGGCAGGGCAGGGATATGGATATGGTCACCGAGCAGGTGCGCGGTGCCCTGGCCCGGACCATCACGAGGCGGTTCTGCGAGGACGGGCAGCTGCGGGTCATCACCCTGGACGCCGAGGTGGAAAAGAGGATCATCTCCTCCCTCACCCGCAACGAGCAGGGCGTATACCTGGCTATGGGCCCCGATTTGATGCAGACCATCATTTCCCAGCTGGCCGAGCACCTGAAAAAGTTCGGCGATCTGGCCCAGACGCCGGTTATCCTGGTCAGCCAGGTGATCCGGGGCTATTTCAGCAAGATGATTACCCAGTTCTATCCCAACGTGTATGTGCTGTCCTTCAATGAGATTACCAACAGCGTGCAGATCCAGGCCCTGGGCAATATCACCGCCGAGGCGCCCGCGCGGGCGGAGCGAAGGGCGGTGGGCACATGAGCGCCTCCACCCTTCAGCGAAGGTACACCGAAGCGGAGATTGAGGCCATGGCAACCCCGGATTTGCTCAGCCTCTACAAGCAGACCGGGGACGAGGAGCTGAAATGGCCTTTGGTTCTGCGGTACGAGGGGCTTATCAAAAGCGCGGCCCTCCAAATACGGGGCGTGTACAGCAGCTTCGCCCAGGTGGACGACATCGTCAGCGAGGGTATCCTCACCCTGCTCACCTCCATCGACAAGTTCGACCCGGACAAGGGCATCAAGTTTGAAACCTATGTGGCCAAGCGCATCCGGGGCATGGTCATCGACCTGGCCCGGAAGCAGGACTGGCTGCCCCGGAACATCCGGCAGCGGGCCAAGGAGATTGATTCCGCCGTCTCCCACCTGGCCAACGAACTGGGGCGGTTCCCCACCGACCAGGAGGTGGCCGGCCATCTGGGTATCCCTACCGACAAATACCAGAAGGAGGCCGCCCGGGTGGCGCTGAGCAACACCCTGTCTCTGGACGCGCTGATGGACGCGAGAGACCTGGAGGGGCATCGGTTTGAGGTTTCCAGCGAGGACCCCACCGTCCAGCCCGAGACTGTGCTGGAGGAGCAGGAGCTTCAGCAGACTCTGGCCCAGGGTATCTCCGCCCTCCAGGAAAACGAGCAGATTGTGCTGTCCCTCTACTATGAAAAGAACCTCCACATGAAGGAAATCGCCCAGGTGATGGGGGTGAGCGAACCCCGCATCTCCCAGATCCACTCCCGGGCTATCCAAAAGCTGCGGGACCACATGGGCGCTTACATGAACAGCGGGGCCTCCCCCAAATCCTCTAAAAAGCGGAAGAAGGCATGATGTAAGATGTTTAAAGGTTTCTACAACCTGACCTCCGGCATGGTCACCCAGCAGCAGCACCTCAACGTGGTGGGCAACAACATGGTGAATATCTCCACTGCGGGCTTTAAAGAAAGCCGCTATGCCGCCACCACCTTCGACGACGTGATGTATGCCCGGGTGGGGAACAAGGAGAAGATTTACACCGACATCGGCAGGCAGAGCTATATCAGGGCCAACAGCGAGATCAAGGTCCTCTTTGACCAGGGCATCCCGGAGCCCACCGGCATCCCCCTGGACTTTGCCATTATGGGGGAGGGGTTCTTTGCCGTCCAGACGGAGGACGGCGTGGCCTACACCCGGGCGGGCAATTTCTCCCTGGACGACGAGGGATACCTGTGCTTCCCAGGCGTGGGCCGGGTGCTGGACCCCCGGGGGCAGACCATCCAGCTGAACACCGATAAGCTCTCGGTGGATGAACAGGGGGTTATATCCACTGAGGGGGGGGCCTTCCTGGGCCAGCTGGGGGTATATACCTTCCCGGACATGGAGCAGGTGGAGTATGACGGGCGGGGTATGTTTACCGGCGAAGGGGCCCAGGCTGCCGCCGCCCCCACCATCTATTGGAAGTACCTGGAGCGGTCCAACGTGGACATGATCCGCCAGATGACCGAAATGCTCACAAGCCAGCGCTCCCTCCAGAGCGCGGCCCAGGTGACCAAAATGTACGATGAGCTGATGAGCCACGTCTCCAGCGACATCGGCCGCATGTGAGAGAGGTGACATAAGCAGATGAACCAATCCTTCTATATCGGCGCGGTAGGCGCCCAGCAGCAGCTCCAGCGCCTGAACGTCCATGGGGATAACATCTCCAACGTGAACACCAACGGCTTCAAGGCCAACCGGGCCCACTTCTCCGCCCTGATCTACCAGGACCACCGGGGCGCGCTTGACGGCGCGGATACGCAGCTGCCCATGGGCGTGGGTGCCAACCTGCTCATGACTTCCACGGACTTTTCCCAGGGCGGGCCGGCGGACACCGGGCGCACCCTGGATTACTACATCGACGGGGCCGGGTTCTTCGGCGTGGTGGATTTGGCCACCGGGCAGGTCACATTCACCCGCAACGGGGCTTTCTACCTGTCCGAGCTGGTGCGGGAGAGCGGCGAGGTGGACGAGGAGGGCGAGCCCATCATGGAGTCGGTCTACTGCCTGGGCGACGGGACGGGGCGTTTCGTGCTCAGCCGGCAGGGCGGCCTCATTGAGGTGGACGACCCGGCGGAGGAGCTTCCCATCGGCATTTTCGACTACAGCAACTATAACGGCATGGAGCAGGTGCTGGACACCGGCTATTTGCCTGTGGATAAGAACGGGGATTTGTGGCTGGGCACCGGCAAGGCCATCCAGGGCTATCTGGAGCGGTCCAACGCGGATCTGGCCGAGGAGCTTTCAAAGGTGATTGAATCCCAGCGGGCCTATGGCATGGCGCTGAAAATGGTACAGACCTCGGATGAGATTGAGACCACCATCAACGGCCTGCGGGGTTGATAGGAGGGAAGGCAATGGCGATCAAAAACTACGATGAGCTGAGCTCCCTGGAGCTGGACACCCTGAGGGAGATCGGCAGCATGGGCACCGGCAACGCCGCCACCGCCCTGTCCCAGATGCTGGGGCGGGAGGTGCGCATCACACTGCCCGAGGTGCGCATCATGGGTTACAACGAGGCCATCGAGTGGATCGGCGGCCCGGAGGAAATCACGGCCGGCGTGCTGGTGAAAATGGGCGGTCAGATCAATGGCATCATGCTGTCCTGCCAGCAGCTGGACTTTGTCAACCTGGTGCTGGAAAGTGTTTTGCAGCAGCGCATTGACGACTACAGCCAGCTGGCGGACATGGAGAATTCCTGCCTCATTGAGGTGGGGAATATCATGATCTCCACGTTTATCAACGCGCTGAGCGGGCTGGCCGGGATGGACGTGACCCTTACGGTCCCCGCCTTCACCGTGGATATGCAAGGGGCGATTCTGGCCGTGCCCATGGCGGAGTACGGCGGACAGTCCGACTACATTATGACCATCGGCGGAAATTTCGTGTTTGACAATCAGGAGGTTCCCTGCCGCCTGCTGATGTCTCCGGACCTTCGGTCTCTGAATGCTCTATTGAGGAAGCTGGGCGTAAGCGATGAGTGACAAGCTGGTGATCGGAATCGCGGACATGAAGGTGGCCAAAGGGGAGGGCATGTTGGTTACCTACGCGCTGGGGTCCTGCATCGGCATCTGCCTGCACGACCCGGCCATCAAGTTGGGGGCACTGGTGCACATTATGCTGCCGGTAAACATGGAGGCAGGGCGCAAAAACCCAATGAAGTACGCGGATACGGGAATCAGAGAGACCTTGAAGCAGATGGAGGCCATGGGGGCCCGCCGGGCCAGGATCACCGCCAAAATAGCCGGCGGTGCCAAGATGTTTGAGGTGGGCAGTTCATCCCTGGGCAATATCGGACAGAGAAATATTGAAAGCGTCCACATGAATTTGAAAAAAGAGGGCATCCGCCTGCTGAAGGAGGATGTGGGCGGCTCGGTGGCCCGGACCCTGCTCTTTGACGTGAACAGCGGGCTGGGCTGCGTGCGCAGCTATGGCCGCGCGGAGCTGATTATCTGATACGCGTATGATGAAAGGGAGTGCATTGGAATGAGGGAAGAAAACAAGCATGAGATTCTGCTGGAGTCCGGCACCAACGAGATTGAGATCATGAAATTCACCATCGGCGGCAATCTGTACGGCATCAACGTGGCCAAGGTGCGGGAAATCATGATTTCCGCTCCAGTGAAGCCCATGCCCCACGCCCACCCCGCGGTGGAGGGGATTTTTAAGCCCCGTGACGCGGTGCTCACGGTGGTGGACCTGCCCAAATACCTGGGGGATGAACGGGAAAAGAATCCGAAAGATATTTTCATCGTCACCAATTTCAACAAGATGTTTATTGCGTTCCGGGTGCACACGGTGGACCGTATCAGCCGCATCTCCTGGACCGATATTCAGAAGCCGGATAAGACTGTCTCCGGCGGCGCGGAGAGCGTGGCCACCGGCATCGCCCAGTGCGACGGCGAACTGGTCACCATTCTGGACTTCGAGCGTATCGTGGCGGAAATTGCCCCGGAGACCTCCATCCAGATGTCGGAGGTGGAGCAACTGGGTCCCCGTGAACGCAACGATAAGCCCATCTGGGTGGCGGAGGACTCCATTTTGCTGAGCAAGATGATCGAGGACTCCCTGCGCAAGGCAAATTATGTCAACCTCCATATGTTCTCCAACGGCCTGGAACTGTGGGAGTCGCTGAGCGCGCTGCCCCAGGACGGTACGCTGGAGCGGGATGTGGCCCTGATCATCACCGACATTGAGATGCCCCAGATGGATGGCCACCGGCTGACCAAGCTGGTGAAGGACAGCAGCCGGTTCAAGGAGATCCCCCTCATCATCTTCTCCTCCCTTATCAGCGAAGAGATGCGCCGGAAGGGCAGAGACCTGGGGGCGGATGAACAGCTTACCAAGCCGGAGATCGGGCACTTGGTGGACGTGATGGATCACCTCCTCGCGCGCCAGGGCAAGACCAGAGGATAAGGACAGGAGGCAGCTATGAGCGGCAAATATATCGTGCGGCAGCCCATTAAGGACGCTGAGGGGAATACAATCGGACATGAGATCCTGTATCATGGTGCGAATCAGGCTTTCAGCAGTGACAATTCCACTTCCAGCGCGGAATTTGCCGCCGCAAACACTATTTACAGTTTTCTGACCCAGAACAGCCCCAAGGTGCTGAAGGGGACGCTGAACTTTATGACCTTCACCACCATGCTGCTGATGAAGAAAACCCCGCGGTTGTTTGACAAGAGCGACCTGGTCATCCAGATTGACGACGCGGTGATTATCCACCCGCTGTCCATGCACCTGGTTCAGCAGTATGTCCGGGAGGGCTACCGCATCGCGGTGAACGACTTCCAGTTCACCCCCCGGTACCTTGCCCTGCTGGACGACATCCACTTTATCAAAATCAGCGTCAAGACCGCAACCGAGGTCACCATCCGCAACACGGTGGAGGTGGCCCACAGCATGAATATCAAGTGTATTGTTACCCATATTGAGGACGCGCGTACTTATGAGCGGGCGGTGGCCCTGGGGGCGGATGGACTGGAAGGCTCCTATGTGGCGGGCAAGCTCACCACCAAGGCCCACAGCAGCGCCTATATCCAGAGCAATTTCTTCCAGCTCATGGTGGCCGTCACCCGGGATGAGCCCAACGTGGAGGAGATTGAGCAGATGATCGCCGCCGACGCCAGCCTGTCCTACGGCCTGCTGAAAATGGTCAACTCCGCCTACTTTGCCCTGCGCCACCGGGCCACCACCATCCGCCAGGCGATCATGACCCTGGGCCTGGGACAGCTGAAGCAGTGGATCTACCTGCTCAGCGCCAGCAATGCGGAAAATGAGGTGGACGCTGGTTCCGAGGAGTTCCTGAAGCGCTCCTTCCTGCGTGCCAATTTTTGTAGTGAGTTGATGAACTACGCCAAAAATATGCCCATTTCCAAGTCGGAAGGTTATCTGATGGGCATGTTCTCCACGTTAAACTACCTGATTGACGCGCCGCTGGAGGACATTCTGGCGGAGGTGCCGGTGGCCGATGAGATCAAGGCCGCCCTGCTTCACCACGAGGGGCGCTGCGGTATGCTGTATGACCTGGTTCTCAGCTACGAGTGCGCCGACTGGGAGAAAATTACCAGTCTGGCGGAGGAACTGGGCATCCCCGACAATATGATGACCAGCGTGTACTTCATCTGCATGGAAAACGTGAACACCCTGTGGGAGCAGCTCACTAACCCCTATCCCCAGCAGCTGCCCCCTGAGGAGGCGGAGGAAGAGGACGCCGAAGAGTAATCAAAAAAATTCTGGCGGATGGCCATCCATCCGCCAGAGTTTTTGATTTTGTCAGGCCCGGCCGTGGTGCGGGGTCTCATGGACCGCCTTGCACGCCTGAAGCAGCTGGGCGGTGATGTCGCTGCTGAACTTGCCCTCGTACACCGTCAGGCGGGGCACCCGGTCATTGGGCTCCAGCACCACGTACTTGGGGGGCAGGTGGTTAAGGGTGTAGGCCTTTACGTCTTCCATGCACCGCTTGCAGGTGCAAAGGCCGAACATCTCCACATACTTGGGGGCTTTCTCCTCCACCAGGACCTGCATCACGTTGATGTAGCCGGGGTTTTCCGGCTCCAGGAACTGGTGGGCGGGCTCCTCCGGGGCGGCTGGGACAGGCTGCTCCCCCGCGGGGGCGGCTGGCGCGGGTTCCGGCTGGGGCTCCGGCTCCAGGCGCGGCTGGGGTTCCGGTTCCGGCTGGGGCGCGGGCTGCTGCGCCGGGGCGGCGGGCTGCTGGGGGCCGAGCTCACCCTCCAGGGCGTCCTCCAGGGCGTTTTTGATCTGCACCGACACTGCGGCGTCGGGAGCCATGGAGGTGACAACGGGGGGGACAGCGGCGGCGGGGGCCGGTTCCTGGGCGGGGGCGGCGGCGTCCGTCTTCTTGCTGAGCAGGTTCATCACCCGCGCGGTCTTGCTGGTTTTGTCGTTCTTGGACATAATGGCGATACTCCTTACTTAGTTGAAAAATTTGGAAATATACTTCTGCCGGAAGGTGGGCTTGGGCCGGGGGAAACGGTCGCCGGCCACCGCGTCCACGATGTCCAGGAAGTCCTGGGCGGGGCGGGAATCCGGCTGGTAGGTGAGCACCGTCTGGCCGTGGGCGGGGGCCATGGCCACGCCCACCCCCCGGTGGATGCGGGTCTGGAAGACCTTGCTGCCCAGCTGCCCGGCCACCTCCTCGGCGAGCTCCAGAATGTCCTTGGACAAGGTGAGCCGGCCGTTGAACTTGTTGAGCAGGATGCCCAGCACCTTCAGGTGGGGATTGTAGGTGGAACGGACGGTCTCAATGGTCTCCTGGAGCTGGGTGATGCCCACCAGGCTGAGCACCTCCGCCTCCATGGGGACAATGAGCCCGTCGGAGGCCACATAGGCGTTGACGGTGAGGATGTTCAGGGCAGGCGGCGTGTCGATGATGACAAAGTCATAACGGGAACGGACAGCGGAGAGCTGGTCGCTGAGCATGAACTCCCGGCGGGGGACGGTGAACTCCACCTCTGCGGCGGACAGCATGATGTCCGAAGGCAGTATGTCGCCATACTCCGTGGACACGATGGCCTGCTCCATGGAGCAGGTCCCCTTCAGCACGTCGTAGACGGTGCTGCCCGTGCCGATGTCCAGGCCCAGGTTGAAGCCCAGGTTGCCCTGGGGGTCCAGATCCACGCCCAAAACCTTGGCCCCACGCTGGTGGAGGCCGCAGACCAGGGCGGCGGCGGTAGTGGTCTTGCCCACCCCTCCTTTTTGGTTGGTGACGGCAATGATTTGAGTCAAGGAATATTCCCTCCCTTTCACAAAAACTTGGGGAAAAGTCTTAAGTTTAATATACTACAGGTCGATAAAAAAGAACAGAGGTACAGCGAAAAAACTGTAAAAAAATTTTTAAAAATTTCTCCGGCGAACATGCTGTGGACAGGGCAATCTGCCCATGGGTCTTTGGAAAGGAGCGGTTCAGTATGGCATCTATTACCAGTCTAAGCAACAGCAGCTACAATATGAGCAGCATCTATGGGAACCGAAATGTGCTCAGTGGTCTGGCCAGCGGCATGGACACCGAGTCCATGATCGAAAACGCGGTATCCGGCATCAAGCTGAAAATTGAAAACCTGGTGAAGAGGCGCACCAAAATTGAGTGGCAGCAGGAGGCATACCGCAGCATCATCGACAAGGCGGTGAACTTCAACAACAAGTATACGTCCTACTCCTCCAAGACCAACCTGCTCAGCCAGAGTTTTTTCAACAGCGCGGTGAACACCACCGTCAACGGCACCTATAAGGACAAGATTACCGCCAGCGGCAAGACGACCAGCGACATCAAGATCAACGGCGTGAAGCAGATGGCCAAGGCCGCCACCTATACCGTTTCCGGCCTGGGCGGGGGCCTGGGGGATATGTCCTCCGTCACGGGCAAGGACTTCGACGTCACCAAGAGCCTGGATGTGAGCACCGTGTCCGGCACCCTCTCCTTCCAGTACGGCGGCACCAACGGCGCCACCTTCGACATCAGCTTTGACGAGCTGGAAAACCTGAACGAGATGGAGGGGGCCAGCAGCGCGGAGAAGCTGGCCAACGCCATCAACAAGAAGCTGGGCGAGATCACCTACACCTATACCAAGAACGGCTTCCAGGAGACCACCACCGCGGACAAGGCCATCAAGGTGGAGGTGGACCCGACCGGCGTTATCAAGTTCAAGGATGGGCTGGGGAACGGCAACAATGTGGAGATCAGCAGCGCCAGCGGCAAAATCGAGGCATACACGGGCAAGGGCGGGGGCAAGGACGTTATGAAGGCCCCCAGCGACCTGACCAAGAAGATGGCCGCCAGCGAATACCTGGGCGGCACCCGCAGCGAGGACGGCAAGTGGTCCGACGGCAAGGAGCTGGGCGTCACCTTCAACGGCACCACCAAGCGGATCAGCATGTCCGAGGTGATGGAGAGGGCGGAGGAGCTGCTGAAGGACAAACCCGACGCCACCGACGAACAGAAGAACACCGCTTTCAAGGACGCCCTCCAGGCCGAGCTGGACGACGCTTTCGGCAAGGGCAAAATCTCGGTGGACAACAAAGACGGCAAGCTGTCCTTTAAGACCAAGGAGGGCTCCACCCTGAGCCTGGGCGGCTCCGCCGCGGAGGCGCTGGGCTTTGAGAGCGGGGATTCCAACTTCATCAATCCGGCCAAAAAGCTGTCCGACATTTTCGGCGATAAGGGCGGGGATATTTTCACCCAGGAAAACCGCCTGAAGGGGGCGGGGGGCGCCACGGAACACAAGCGCGCCGACGGCACCTCCTACTACCTGGACAAGGCGGGCAACCGGGTGGACAAGGACGGCTACCGGGTGGATAACGACGGCAAGGCGCTGTATGACTTTGAGATCAACGGGGCCCACATCAACGTCACCGAGGACACCACCCTGGAGAACCTGATGAACTCCATCAACTCCAACGTCAACGCGGGGGTGAAGGTGAGCTACTCCAAGCTGACCAACGAGTTCAAGTTCACCGCCACCGAGACGGGGGCCAACAGCAAGATCGAGTTCGGCGGGCTGGCCAAGAGTATGTTTGCCAATGCCCAGGGCCGTAGCGTTAATGATAAGTTTTCCGATGTCTATGGTTTTGTGGCGGCGGGGAATGATCTTGGCTTCCAGATAGAGGGCGTGGGTATATACAGTTATGGCGCACTTAATGAGAACAGCACGATACAGGATGTTGTGGATGAGCTGAACTCAGATCTTACGCTGAATTGGGATATGACTGCGTCCTATGATGAACTCACAGGCCAGATTAAAGTAATCAACGATAGGACCGGCAAGACGGTTGACTTTAAGATGGTGGACAGGAATAATAATGACAAAGAATATGATCTCCCTGACTTTGGCGCATCCTACACCGCCGGGCAGGACGCCATCATGGACGTGGAGATCAACGGCAAGCGGTTTGAGAACCTCACCCGGGCCAGCAACAGCTTCGACATCGACGGGCTGACCATCAACGTGAAGGGCGAATTCACCACCGGCGTGGACAAGGACGGCAAGCCCGAGGAGGCCATCAGCTTTACCACCACCACCGACACGGACAAGATCGTGGACGTGATCCGGGAGTTTGTCAACGACTACAACGAGATGGCCACCGAGATCAAGAATGCCTACTCCACCATGCCCGCCCAGAAGTCCAACGGCGCGCGCTATGACCCGCTCACCGCCGAGCAGGAGGACCAGTACTCCGAGAGCGAGCTGAAGGCCTATAACGAGAAGGCCAAGCAGGGCATTTTGTTCGGCGACTCCACCCTGTCCAGCATGTACAGCAAGCTGCTCTCCGCCATTACCCCCGGCGGCGCGGACGGCCAGACCCTGCGGGAGATCGGCATCGGCACCAGCTACAGCAACGGCATGACCACCATCAGCCTGGACGAGGATAAGCTGCGCGCCGCCCTGGAGAGCGACCCGGACAAGGTGCGCACCGCTTTCACCAAGACCCGCGAGGGCGGCTCCTCCAGCGACGGGCTGATGCAGACCATGCAGAACACCCTGAACAACTATGTCAAGACCACCGGCGAGCCCAAGGGCGTGCTGATTACCCGGGCGGGCTCCATAAAGGCGCCCACCTCCCTGAACAGCAACAGCCTGAAGAGCCAGATGGACAGCATCGACAGCCAGATTGACCGCTGGACGGATAAGATGTCCGCCCAGATTGACCGCTACACCACCAAGTTCAGCCGCCTGGAACAGCTGATCGCCGAGATGAACTCCCAGACCTCCGCGATGATGGGCCTGATGGGCGGGCAGGGCGGTTACTAACCCAAAACACCGACCAAGAAGGAGTCAAGCATGGATTTCAAAGGCTACCAGGGCTACCAGGGCTATAAGGAGCAGGGGATTAATGAGATGTCCCAGGGCGAGCTGCTGCTGCTGTTGTACGACGAGCTGGTTAAGCGGCTGCTCCGGGCGGGCCTGGCCCTGGACAAGGCGGACTACGACTTGTTTGAGGCGAGTGTGGACCGAAGCCTGGACATTATCCGCTATCTGGACGACACCCTGGATATGCAATATCCCATCAGCCGGAACCTGAACCGCCTGTATGACTACTTCAGCTTTGAGCTCAACCGGGTGAAAGCCGGGCGGAACAGGACTGAGCTGGACCGGGTCAAGACCATGGTGAACGAGCTGCGCGACACCTTCCGGGAGGCCAACAAGACCGCCGGACAGGAGCTGGCCGGGGCTGAGGCCGCCCCGGCGGGCGCCGGAGCGGAGGGGTGAGCCATGGAGGAAAAAACGGTGATGGACGCCCTGGTCCAGATGAAACGGACGGGGAACCTGCTCAATGAGCTGCTCGACCTGACCCGGCAGCTGGGGGAGTCCATTGACCGCAACGACCAGGTGAGCACCCAGATGCTGATCGCCATGCGGGAGGAGCCGCTGGGCAAGCTCCAGGCGGCGGACAAGGCGCTTCGGGAACAGCTGGAGGCGCTGGACGACCGGGAAGAGGCCGGGCAGCTGGCCGCCATCCTCAACGGCGGGAGCGCGGGGGACGACGCGGGGCGGACGGTAAAAATGCTGTGCGACCAGGTGGCGCTGAACCGGCGAAGGCTCAAGCAGGTGACGGATTTGGACCGGGTGCTGAACCAGCGGATCGCGCGGGAAAAATCCGCGTATCAATAGCAAAACACAATAAAATATCGGCCCGGTGATTCACCGGGCCGATATTCCGCGAAATCAAGGGTCAGGCGCGGGGAGCCGACAGAATCCAGAGCGGCGCCCCGTGATCCCGGGCGGAGGACAGCTCATCCAGGATGAGCTGGGGGTCCCAGGTCTGGAGGCTCCGCTCCAGGCTGTTAGGGTCGGCCACCAGCACATCGCCGCTGAGGGTTACCCCCCGGATGAGAATAAAGTGGCCGCCGGTGGTGAAGTGGCCCTTGCCCATCAGGGCCACCAGCATGTCCTTGGAGCGCAGGGCCCGGCGCAGCGCGTCCGGGGTGCGGCCGGTGAAGGGCTCCGCCTCCAGCCCGAAGTCCTGGGCAATGCCCTGGACGATGGAGTGGTAGGACCCGCTTCTCCTGGCCCAGTAACCGTGATCCACTGCCCAGGAGGCCATTTGGGCCGGGTCTGTGTCGGTATCCGTCATGCTGGCCACGGCCATGGCCATGGCCGTGGGGCCGCAGCCATAAGGGCCGATGGTATCGGTGCCATAGGGCTGTTCGGCCCAGGTTTCGTCCGACTGGCAGAAATAAGTAACGGTGACGGTCCCCCCGGTGAGCAGCTGCTTCCCGTCCGCCTCCAGCACCTCGGTGAGGGGCGGTTCGGTGGCCGGGGGAAGGGAATCCTCCGGGGGCGGGGACAGCTCCGGTTCTGGCTCCAACGGCGGAGGGGGTGGGGCGGTGAGTTCTTCCCAGAAAGCGGCCACCTGGCGGGCGGCGCTTTGAACGGCCCGGCCAGCCAAGGCGGCGGTATCGCGGCAAAACCGGCCGACGGCATCCAGCCCGGCGCGTCCGGCATCGGCCACTGCGGCGGCCGCCTGCCGGGCCGGGGCGGTGATGCGCTCGTAGGTCTCCGGGGCGAAATGGCTGCAGGCCGCCAGCTCCGCCGCGCCGATGCACAGCACCGCCAGCAGTACAATCAAGACCAGCTTGAAACCCGGACGCTTGAAACCGCCGTCCCGTTTCATTTCCCCACCTCCCCTCGGAATTTTACGGATGCCCCTATTATAACAGAAATCGAGCTTTTTTCAATGGAAAGATTCATATTGCAACCAATGCCAGGAGAAGCCTATGCCCACCATTGAGTTAGAGAACGTTTCAAAATTTTATAGGCGCAGCCGCAGGAGGCGCAACGCGGTCCATCAGGACAAGGGCGTGGAGGATGTGGCCCTGACCATCCGGCAGGGGGAATTTGTCTTTGTGGTCGGCGGCAGCGGCGCGGGAAAGAGCACCCTGCTGCGGCTGATTACCGGGCAGACAAAGCCCAGCCGGGGCAAGGTGTATGTGGACCACAAAGACCTGAACGGCGTAATGAAGCTCAGCCGGAACCGGGCGGCAATTCTGTTCGGAAAGATCTGGCAGGATCCTACCCTTATCCGCAAAAAGACCGTGGGGGAGAATTTGGCGCTGGCTTCCCAGATCGCCTTGGGCAAGGAAAACCCCAGGCTGGTGGATATCCGGGTCAAAAAGGTGCTGGGCCTTGTGGGAATGCGGGGCGCGGAACCCAAGTACCCCGTAGAACTGTCCATCGGCCAGTGCCGCCGGGTGGAACTGGCGCGGGCCATGATCGGCAGCCCGCCCATCCTGGTTTTGGATGAGATTACTGCCAACCTGGATGACGACTGTATCTGGGATACCCTCCACCTGCTCAACGACATCAATCAAAAGGGAACTACGGTCATCATGGCCACCCACGACAGCCAATATGTGAACATTCTGCGCCGCAGGGTGATTACCATGAGCGACGGACGTGTGCTGGACGACGTTCAAAAAGGAAAATACGGCGATGTGCTGGAGCGGGAGCGCAAGGCGGCGCTTCTGCCCAAGTTCAGAACCGATTTGATATAGAAATCCACAGTCAAGAAATTTAGGAGGAAAGAGTCCATGATTAAAAACATGAAGATCAAGAAGAGTCTGATCCTGGGGTTCGGTGTCACAATCGTTGTCTCCGTGGCCATCATCATCACGTCTATCATCCTGATGACCATGCAGAAGGGCCAGTACAATGATATTCTGGATGATTATGTCGGCGCCAACAGCATTGTGTTCGAATGCCGCGTTGACTACAACATCGCTGGGCGCAGCCTGCGCGACGCAGTGCTGGGCGGAGACCTGTCCAATCTGGACACCACTACCCAGAAGGTGGGCGAGCTGAAGGAGCGCTTGGACGAGCTGGAGAAGATTTATCCTCTGGAGAGCAAGGCCGAGCTGAACGCTTTCGTGGACACCGTAGAGGCGTGGGAGGTGGAGGCCGAGAAAATTGTCAGCGTGGCTCGCAGCAATACCGCCGAAAGCCGTACCGAGGCCGCCAGCATGATCGCCACCTCCTGCTCCCCCAGGCTGAAGGAGGCCGCTGAAAAGGGCGACGCCCTGGCCGCCACCCTCCAGAAGGCTCAGAAGGATATTATCAGCCGTCAGGATCTCACCTCCAATATCGCCATCGGCATCATCCTGGGCGTGATGGTTGTCGCCACCATCATCGTGATGCGTATCGCCCTGATTATCATCAAGAGCATTGTGGTGCCTGCCGAGCAGGTCCATGTGGCCCTCACCGGCTTCAGCGAGGGCAAGCTGGACATCCCCGTGGACTACCAGAGCACCAGTGAGCTGGGCGATATGTGCGACGCTCTGCGTACCAGCCAGCACGTCCTCAGCGAGGTTATCAGCGACGAATGCCGCCTGCTGGAGGAGATGGGCAACGGCAACTTTGACGTGCGCACCAAGGATGAAAAGATGTATGTGGGCGCTCTGAGCAGCGTGCTCACCTCCGTCCGCGCCATCAACCGCAGCCTGTCCGACGCCCTGTCCCAGATTAACCAGAGCGCGGAGCAGGTGTCCGCAGGCGCCGAGCAGGTGTCCACCGGCGCCCAGTCCCTGGCCCAGGGCGCCACCGAGCAGGCCAGCGCCGTGGAGGAGCTGTCCGCCACCATCGCCGAGATCTCCAACAACTCCCGCAAGAACGCCGAAAACAGCGAGCAGGCCATGTCCCACGCCAACGACGCCAGCGGCAGCCTGAACGAGAGCTCCGAATACATGCAGCAGATGGTGTCCGCCATGGAGAAGATTTCCGACTCCTCCTCCGAGATCGGCAAGATCATCGCCACCATTGAGAACATCGCCTTCCAGACCAACATCCTGGCCTTGAATGCCGCCGTGGAAGCCGCCCGCGCAGGCAGCGCCGGCAAGGGCTTCGCCGTGGTGGCCGACGAGGTGCGCAACCTGTCCGCCAAGTCCGACGAAGCGGCTAAGGCCACCAAGGAGCTCATCGACCGCTCCATCGTGTCCGTCAAGGAGGGCAACGAGATCGTGCAGAAGGTGTCCGTGGCGCTCCAGGCCACCAACGAGCGCGCCGGCTTGGTGATGTCTTCCGTCCAGCAGATTGCCAAGGCTGCCGAAGAGGAGTCCGAGGCCATCGCCCAGGTGACCGAGGGAATCGACCAGATCAGTTCTGTGGTGCAGACCAACTCCGCTACCAGCGAGGAGTCTGCCGCCGCCAGCGAGGAGCTGTCCAGCCAGGCCGCTTTGATGAAGGAGCTGCTGGCCCGTTTCAAGCTGCGCCAGGACGGTTTCATGCCTAAGGCCCAGCCCGCTTACAGTGCCGCCGCCCCCTCCTCCTATGAGGAGAGCTATGAGCCCGCCGCCGGCGGTTCCGCCGCCAGCGTGTTCAGCAAGTACTAAGCAGCAACCAAACAGGCTGCCAGGGGGCGGCAGTCATGCCGTCCCCTGGCAGCTTTTATGACCGGCTAAGCCGCAGCAAGAGAGGAGCGGACCTATGGCAGAATGGAAGGTCCAGGACAAGGATCTGATTTTCGCCCTGGATATTGGAACGCGCAGTGTGGTGGGCGTAGTGGGCCGGCCGGTGGGCGACCGGCTGAAGGTGCTGGATGTGGAGATGGCCGAGCACGGGAAACGGGCCATGATGGACGGCCAGATTGATGACATCAAGCAGGTGGGGGCTTTGGCCCGGACGGTGACGGAACGGCTGGAGGGCCGTTTGGGTATCCGGCTGGAGCGGGTGAGCGTGGCCGCCGCAGGGCGGGCCCTGCGCACCCAGAAGGGGTCCTTTACGCTGGAGCTGCCCGAGGAGCAGTCCATTGATGCCGAACAGATTGGCGCGTTAGAGGCCGGGGCGGTGTCCGCTGCGGAGGAGGCGCTCCAAAACGATGGCGCTGACCGCCGCCAGATGTTCCTGGTGGGCTATACCGTGGCCCAGTACCGGCTGGACAACTACCCCATGAATAACCTCCAATTCCACACCGGGCGCCGGATGGAGGCCGATGTGGTGGCCACCTTCCTGCCAGGCGAGGTGGTGGAGAGCCTGTATGCCGCCATGCGCGCCGCAGGCCTCCAGGTGTCCAGTATGACGTTGGAGCCCATCGCGGCCATGAACGCGGCCATTCCAGCCGAGCTGCGGCTGTTGAATCTGGCGATGGTGGACATCGGCGCGGGCACCACCGACATCGCCCTGTGCCGGGACGGCAGCGTGGTGGGCTATACCATGGCCACTGTGGCTGGGGACGAGGTGACCGAGGCCATTATGCGCTCCTTCCTGGTGGATTTTAAAACGGCCGAGCAGGTGAAGCGGGCCATTGGGGAGAGCGACGACCTGATCCGCTGCCGGAATATTTTGGGCCAGGAAGAGCGCATTGCCGCTGCCGAAGTGGTCCAGGCCATCCAGGAGCCTATGAACCGGCTGGCGGACGCCATTGCCAAGCAGATCTTGAGCGTCAACGACGCCGCCCCCTCCGCCGTATTCCTGGCGGGCGGCGGCAGCAGGCTGACCGGGCTGCGGGAGAAGGTGGCGGAAAAGCTGGAGATGGACGACAGGCGGGTGGCCATCGCGGGGAACAATTTCGCGCTCTCTGTGTTTTCCGACAGCGTGGAGTTGGAGAAGCCGGAGTATGCCACCCCGCTGGGCATCGCCATATCGGCGGGCCTGGGGCTTTTAAACGACAGCTATGTGGTCACCCTGAACGGCCAGAGCGCCAAGCTGTTTCGTAACGGGGTGCTCACCCTGCGGGACATTTTGCTGATGAACGGCTACAGCTATGGCGATATGGTGGGAAAGACGGGAAAGAGCTTGAGCGTTACCCTGGACGGCAAGCGGCTGGTGTTCCGCGGGGAGCCCGCGGTCCCCGCTGTGCTGCGGGTGAACGAGGAGGAGGCCGCGCTGTCTACCGTCATTCACGCCGGAGACCATATCCGTTTCGTGCCCGCGCGGCATGGGGCGGAAGCCAGCCGCACCGTGGCGGAACTGCTGGGCCCTGAGTTTTACGGCAAGGTGATGGTGAACAATTCCCCGGCCTCCATGGACACGCAGCTGGGCCAGGGGGACGTGGTGCTCACCCTGCGGCAGACGCCTCCCACCCCCCGGCGGGAGGCTGTGCCGCCGGCGGTCCGGCCGCCGGTGACGCCCACGGAATCCCCGGTGAGGCCCTCTTCCCTCAGCGGCGAGCTGCACATCAGCCTGAACGGCGAGCCGCTGACCCTCCCGGCCAGGGAGGATAGGGGCGCTTATCACCTGATGGATCTGCTGGAGTATTCCGGTATCGACTTTGAGCACTTGGACAGGGCGGTGCGCCTGGAGGTCAACGGCGTAGAGCGGGGCTTCCAGTATACGGTAAAAGCACAAGACCGTGTGACCATTTCCCTGATTTAATAGCATAGACGCAAGAGGTGTTGTTTCCATGCCGATAGGAAAAGCAAAGGGCCCCAAGGCGCCCAAGGAGAAAAAAACCAAAAAGGAAAAGCCGCCCAAGGAAAAAAAGGTTAAAAAGGGCAAGGGCGGGCCGGGGCCGGAGGCAGTGGACGAGGCTGGCCAGGAAAAAAAGAAGAAGTTCCCAATTCTAATGCTCATCCCGGCGGTAGTTATCATCGCCGCGGCGGTCATTATCTTTGTCTTTGTTCTGCCGGGGCGCAATGCGGACAAGGATCCGGACGCCACAGTGTCGGTAGAGCCGGAGTCCCCGGTGCTGCCCACTGAGCTGCCGGTGGGCGATGAGAAGGTGCCGGGCATGGTGCTGGAGGCGGACGAGTTCGCGGCCCAAGCCGTGCTGGCCAAGACCATTACTTACACCTATACCGACCTGGTAGACAGCGGCAAGGCGGCGGAGACCTATGTAAAGCAGCTGAAAAGTGCTGACCCCAGGTATTATGTGGTGGATGAAGAGCTTGTCCGCCAACGGGAGCAGCCGGATTTCAAGACCGGGGAGGGGATGGTGCTGATGGCCCGGAACCTGCCCAAGCCGGAACCGGAGGTTGTGGAGAGCGCTGCGCCGGAGGGCGAGGAGAGCGGTCAGCCGGAGGGGTCGGAGGCGCCCCAGTCCCCGCCGCCGGAGGAATCGGCGGAGCCGGTGGACGAGACGCCGGATATGGTGATTACGGTGCGCATATCCTGGTCGCCGGGCCAGTGTGTGGTCACAGCGGATGAAATTCTTGGCAAGGTTACTGCGCCGCCGCCGGACACCACCGGCAGCATGGGCCAGCGGCCTATAGGCCAGCAGGGCGCCCAGGACCGGATTTCCAGCATGACGCCTGCGGAGCTGGGGCTGCCGGGGGAATCCATGGATCAATATGTGGTGTTCCCCATTGACGGCGTTGAGATGGTGGATGATGTGGCCTGTATCCGCGTCAATGTCTACAGCAGAGAGGATGGAACCAATCGGTTTATGGGTGGTTATCTGGTGAGTTCCGATGGGCTCCACCTGTACCGCCAGGATCCCAGCACCGATGAGATCGAAATTCTGAAGTGACCTGCGCGATTAAGCTATGGAAAACCGCTGAGGGAGCGCGCTCCCTCAGCGGTTTCCTATTCCTGGACAGGGGCAAGCCGCATATGTTCCACGCTGCCGGAGAGGCAGAGGGCTTCCCCTTTTCGGACGGATGGGGCGCAGGAGAGAAAGACAGGGGAAAGGATTCCCTCCAGCATAGGGACAGTGGAGCGGGGGGAGAGGGCGTTTCGGGGGGTGAGTGCCCGGGCCAGCTCCGGGGCCACCCGGACCACGTTTAAGCCGTATTCCCGGGCCAGGGCTGCGACCTGCTTGGCGGTGATGTCCACGCGGGAGGGCTCGTCCAGGGGTTGGAAGCCCACAAGCCCGCTGAACCGGCCTGTGATCTCCCGGAGCACGCCGGAGCGTGCCAGGGCGTGCCGGGCGGTCTCATCGGCCTGAAACAGCTGCCGCGCCAGTGCGGCGGGGGTGGTGGGGAGGGCGCTGTCCTGGCCCGGAGCGGCGGAAGAAGCCTGGGGCGGGGCAAAGCCCAGCCGCCGGGCGCCGGACAGGTCGGTGTTGGTGGTAAACAAAAGGATGCAGCGGCGGAAGTCCAGCTCCCGGCTGCCCTGTTTGTCCTCCTGCCGGGCGGTACAGCGGCCTTCATCCAGGATGGACATGAAGACCTTAATCACCTCCGGGTGGGCTTTATCCAGCTCGTCAAACATGAACACGGTGTGGGGGCAGCGGCGCACCGCCTCCAGCACCGGCGGATCGTCATAGCCCACGTAACCGGGGGGCGCGCCGGTGAGGCGGTAGGCGGAGTGGGCTTGGGTAAAGGTGTTGAGCTCGGTCCATACCAGGCGGTAGCGCTCCTCCCCCACGCAGTGGTTAAGGGCCGGGGCAATGGCCTTGCCCAGCTCCGATTTGCCTACCCCGGTGGGGCCGTAAAAGATGAGGGAAAGGGGGCGCTGCGGCTCCCGTTTGCAGGCGTGGGCCCACAGCTTGAAGGCGGCGGCCATCACGGCCCGCTCCTGGCCCAGAATCCGGTGCTGGAGATATTGATTCAGCGATTGAAAAGAAGCGGGCATGGGGGAGGGGCCACCCAGCGTCCGAAGGCAGTCCGCCATGGGCTGGAAGCTGGGAAAGCGCTGAATGCTCCCCTGGGCAAAGAAGCGGCGCAGGCGGGGATCGCTACCGGAATAGGCCACGGCGGGACGAAAATAGAGCAGGTAGCCTGCCCTGTCCCGCCAGAAGCCCAGCCCTGTCTGTCCGGGCCTGCAGCCCGGCGGCATTTGGCAGGGGGAAAATTCATAGCTGCGCCCAAGTCCGGCGCAGACATCCACCCGCTGCTGAAGCAGGGCAGAGTGGCCGGAGAGACAGGCGCAAAATTGGGAAAAATCCATGAGACGGCCTCCGCAGTACGGTTTTTCCGTGATTATACCCATGCGGCAGTGAAATCAACCGAAAAGGGCATAAAAAAGCCGGCCCACAGGCCGGCTTTTTGGGTTCAGGCGTACACGTCAATGTACTGTCCTTTGGCGGGGGCAGGGACGGCCTCAAGCATCTTCATCAGCTCCTGGCCAGCCAACTCCTGAGAATCCATCATCTTTTTAGTGACGGCCATGGAGTAGTTGGTGGCGAAGGAAGCCGCGCTCATGCCCATGGCCATGCTGGCGATGGACTCCATCATAGGTCAGTCCTCCTTTCCCTCCGGTGGAACCGGGGTTGGTGCGGGGGTTTTGGCGGGAGGAACACCGGGATCGTCCCGCCTATGGTCCAGCACGCCGCCCAGCAGGTCCAGAAGATCGGCGGGGGTTCCCTCTTCCATGGCGGAATCCCGGTTGGCGGCGGTGGCGGTTACCAGCTCGCTGCGCAGGATGGGGACATCCTCCGGGGCGGCAATGGCCAAGCGCACCCGCGTACCGTCCACCGAGACGACCCGGATGGTGATATCCTCGCCGATGACCAGGGCCTCGCCGGCTTTGCGTTGCAGGATCAACATGGCGCGCCCTCCTCTGTGCCGAATTGGGCCAGGGAGTGGCGCATCTCGTAGACGTCCGACTCCAAAATGACCTGCCGGGCGGCCCGGGTTTCCGGATTGATGGCCACAGGGCACTTCAGATTGACGGTACTGTCGGAGACAGGCTTCTTCACCACACACAGCACATAGAAACCCAGCTCCTGGCTGTCGGACACGCCCAACTCCTCCAGTTCCTGGGGCTGGAGGACGGGATCATATTCGGGCAGAAGGGCAAAGGGATCCATGGCCACAAAGGCAAGTGCGGGTGTGTGTGTACTCTGGAAGCACAGAAGGGTGCCGGAACTGCCCTCGAAGGGCAGAAGGAGAAACTCCCGTTCTCCCTCAAAGCCGAAGGGGCCGGCGGTAAAACGGAGGAGATCCTCCTCCAGATATTCGATTTCACCGAAATATTTGGTATGAAGCTTCACAAAAACCTCCATGCGCGGTGGGCGCTGGGCAGGCGCGGAGGCATTACGCCTCCACGTCTACGGGCGTATAGTTGGGATCGGAGGACGGGGGCACGTAGATGGGGCCGCCCACGTACTTGATGACCACATCGGGCTGCTGCTTGACGGTCAGCTCAATGTCGCCAGGTGTGAACTCAAACTGCGGTTCATTCATCCGCCAGTCGAAATTCAGCTTATCCATCTCATAGCGGATGTGCATCTCTCCCGGATCCCAGGTGATTTCCGGGGGAACGGAGGGGAGGAACTCCAGGCCCACATTGGGCTTGTAATTTTTCATGGTTGCGTCGGCCGCGAATTTTGTAATCATGTCCTGCCCGATTTTTGCCTCCAGAAGCATCTGCCCCTGCTGGGCGTAGGTGGCGGTGGCGGTGTAGGAGGCCTGCTGGCCCTGTTGGGCATACTGCTCCACAGAGCGCATGGCAGTGGGGACCACAGAATTGCGGGCCTCGAAGGTGTCGATGTTCAGCTTGATGGGCCGGCTCTTGATGCTCAGCCCGCCGTCCCCTCGGGAAATCTCCAGGTCTGCGGTCCCGCGGGTATATTCCAGCTTGGCGTGGGACACCTTCATCTCGATTTCAATGGGGACAGTTTTGATTTCAATCAGGGGATACATAATATCAATTTCCGCTCCTCTCTATGAACAACTAAAACGCAGACTGCGTCATTTCAGATAGTCCATCAGGCTCTCGGACAGTACGCTGTTGCCCACCTTTAATGCGGCGTTATAGCAGTACTGGGCCCAGACAAAGGAGGTGATGGCGTCGGCCATGTCCACGTCCTCAATATCGGAATACTGTTCCTGGAGGTTGTAGAAGTTGTCCTCCAGCAGCTCCACGTTGTTTTCCAGCTTCTGGGTGCCCGCGCCCATGTTTGTAAACTCCGTCTTGAACTCGGAGGAGGCCTTTTCCAGCTTCTTCACCAAGCCGTCAAACTCGTCATAATCCGCCTTGGTCCAGTTCTCCCCGTCCTTCACCCGCGCGCCGATCTCCTTCATCTTCTGCACCAGGGAGTAGATATTTTTGGGGTCGCCGTCGGCGTCCAAACCGTAGCCGATGAAGGTCAGGCCGTTGAGGGCGGCGTTATAGGCGCTGCTCTCAATGAGCTGGCCGTTCTCGTTCTCCTGGAAGCCCAGGCCGATGTCCACGAACTGTTTTTCATTCATCAGGTACTTGAGTTTTTCGGCGTCCTTGGTGGTGGCGTCGATTTCGGCCTGGGTCATGGACTGGGCGCCGCTCTTCTCAATGTAGTACTTATTGCCGTCCTTGTCGACGAACAGGGCGTTATCCCCGGCAGTGTTCTTGAGCAGGTCCGGGGGCGGGTTGCCTGTGGGATCATTCTGATAATTCTTGACAGCCTGCTCGTAAGCGCTCTCGCTGATGGTTTTCAGGCCGGTGGACAGCAGGAAGTGGTCGCCGGCCGGGTCCACCTGGCCGTTGGCGTTCAGCTTGACCGAAGTGCCGTTTCCATCGGCAAAGATTTTGGGCACTGCTGCGTCCACGGACACGCCCCGGTAGTACAACTTGTCACCCTTGATCTCAAAGGGGACATTGTGGCCGTCCGCACCGGCGAAAATAAAGTTCTCGCCGTACTTCTGGTTCAGGTTCTGGATGATGGTCTGGGAAATCTGGTCCAGTGCCTTGGTGAGCTGCTCCCGGGCGTCGCCGGAGGGGTCGTTGAGCATGGTCAGGGAAGTGCCCGAGAGGGTCTTCATGGGCTCGGCGTTTTCGGTGTCGATGAGCTTGCTGATGCCCTCCAGGCTGGTCCAGCCGGTCTGGAATTTCTTGTGGGTGTCGGTACACACGGAATACTGGCTCTCCACGGTCATGCGGGCCTTGCGCAGCTTGAATGCCCGGGCGGCGGCGGCGGGGTCCTCGGCATAGGAGTTGAAGTTGCGTTGGGTGAGTACGGTGTCCTGAGCTTTATTCCTGGCAATAAAGGAATTCATCAGGTTGCGGCGGTAGCTTTTTAAAACGCCGCCGGTGGTGGCTCGAATCATATTATGAATACCTCCTTGCGTCAGCGTCCGGCAATGCCGGTGTTGTTAATCAGGCGGTCAATCGCCTCGTCGATGGCGGTCATCAGGCGGCAGGCGGCGGAGTACGCCTTCTGGTACTGCATCATATTCATGGTTTCATCGTTCAGATCCACGCCGGACACACCTTCGCGGCTGGTGTCCAGGTCGATGAGCGAGGTGTAGGAGGTGTTCAGCTTAATGTCCTGCACCCGGTGGTCATTGCCCCGAATGGTACATGCGTCGCTGAGCATGTCATTGAAGGAACCCTCGAAAAGCTTGGTGCCCACCGCATCCTTGACCAGATCCTGGGGATTGTATAACAGGGACTTGTCAATCATGGCCAGCATGTGGTCCACGTTCTTGTTCTGGGTGGAGTGGTTAACATCACCATCAAAGAGCACCTCAAACTTGGGGACGATGCGCACATCGCCGATGGACCAGCTGTGGGAAACGGAGAGGTTGGCGGCGGTGATGCCGGTGATATCGTCGCCGTCGTTGCGGTTGCTGAACAGCGGCCCGCCCATTTCGATAGGCCCGGTCAGGGTGACCTTTTCCTTCTCTATGTTATCCTCGTTGACGCCGTGGTCCTTTATAAAAGCCTTGAGGGCGGCGATTTTTTCCTCTCTGGTGGTGGCCGCGATGGCGCCGTGAGCCTTAGCTTTATCGTAGGCTTCGTCCACGGTGTCGGTGACCTTGATCTGCGCTGCGTCGAGATTACAGTTGGGATAATGGGCGGTGGTGCCCATATAGGTGCCGTCGGCCTTCACATAGAAGCCGTCGCCAAACCCGCCGTCGGTGCCGGCGGCCTGATTGAGGCGCACCCCCATGTTTTTCAGTTCCTCGATAGTGCCGGTGATGGATGTTACTTCGTTGCCGTCCTGGTCCAGCATGACCCCTTCGTTGAGCTGGTTATACTGTTTGGCAAACTGCTGGGCCAGCAGATCCAAGGTCTTCTGGTAGTAGGGGATGCCCCGCTTTTTGGCAGCGTTCTCATCCACGTTGGCCACCGTGTCCTTGGTGGCGAAGGCCCCGGCCTCGGTGAGCAGCTCCCGGGTGGCCTGGAGGGAGCCGTGGATATCGTTGTCGTCCAGGGTGACCTCATTGGTGTGCTCCACCTGGGTGGTGACCTTGTAATACTTCCCGGCGCTCTGGATGTAGCTGACGATGGTTTGGGTGCCGTCGGGGTTGTTTGTGGTGACCGGGTCGGGGAACTTGGGGGCTGCGGCATCCTTACCCCCATTTATGGTGATCATAGCGCCGAAGGTGAGCTTGCCGTCGGGATCGTTGGTCACATTCAACTTGGGCACATCGGCGGCATCCACCTTGCCGGTTTTTTTTGCGGTAAACAGGAGGTTGGCAGGATCATTTTTATCAATGGAAACCGTATAATTTGGGTTGACAGCACCCAGGTTCTGGGCAAGGAACGCGGCCATCTTTTCCGAATCATTGGCATCGCCAAGGGGGATATCCTTGCCAATGGTAAAGGTTTTGCCGCCGATCTGGAAGGTATCGCCATCTGCCCACTGGGCGCCTGCCGCCGGAGTAAATTTAAAGCTGTAAGAGGCCTTCTCGCCGCGCACCATGCCAAAACCGGCAAGATCCGCGTCCGTAAGCTCCTGGTACGCGGAGGTCCTGCCCTCCCACTCCTTGCCGCGCCGGTCGTACAGCTTGCCCAGCTGGAGGATGTAGTTCTCATCGTACACCTGCTCGGCCTCATCGGGGTCGTTGGTGCCGGTATTGTCCGGCTTCAGATACTGGAAACTGTTGGGATCGTTGGCATCGTAGTCAGGGTTGGCCTTGGGCACCATCTTCACGGAAACCTGGGTGCCGAACAGGCCGTCGACGAGCACCGAGCTGTCGGTGGTGACAGTGGGGTCCGGGTTGGAATTGCCCAGGCGGATGGTGAGCTTTTCCACCTGCTTGCCCGCGCCCGCGTCCTCCATGGAATACTCCACGCGGATATGCATATACTCGGACAGCTTGTCGATCTGGCGGTTGCGCTCGTCACGCAGCTCCAGGGCGTTGTCACCCTGAAGCTCGTTGTCCCGGATGGACTCGTTCAGATCCCGGATGTTGGTGAGGATTTCGTTGACGGTGCTGATGTCCTTTTCAAAACCCTCCAGGGTGTTCTTGCGCAGGGTCTCCAGCTTGTCGGCGTAGGTGTTGAACAGGCTGGCCAGCGCTTCGGCGGAGGCGCGGGTCAGGTTGTCGTTGTCCTTGTTGGGGTTTTTGCTCAGCTCGCGCAGGGAGGTGGACAGATCCAACAGCTGGGCGTACAGCAGGCCGTCGCCGCCGTTCTCCCCCTTGCCCACCTCATCCAGGATGGAAGCAATTTGCTGGAGGCCGTCCAGCATGGTATCGTGATAACCCACATCGGAGGAGGTGTTGCGGTAGCGGATGTCCAGGTAAGGATCCCGGATCTGGTTAATGCCGGTGACCAGTGCGCCGTTGCCCACGTGGTTGTCATAGACGGAGCGGTACATATCGCTGGCGCCGGTTTTCAGGCTGACCTGGTCGATGCGCTGGCGGGTGTAGCCCGCAGTGTTGATGTTGGAAATGTTGTTGCCGGTCACCCGCAGTCCGTGCTGGGCGGCATAAATGCCCAGGCGGGCTGTGGTGAAAGCGTCAAAGGTTCCGATCATACCCATAGCAATACTCCTTTAAGCACAAAACGCGGTCAAGCGCGGAAATCTGTCTTCATATTTTTGGGGGGTTCCACGCCGGGGGCTTGATAGCCTGCGCCGGGACTGGCAGGGTCCACACCGGCGGCTGAGATGGTCTTTTCCATCTGGTGGAGGTTGAGTTCCAGAAGATTGCGGGCCATATCCGCACAGCCGCGGTAGATCTCATAGCCCTGAAGCAGCTGCTCCACCGTCTGGCGGGCCTGGAGCTCCAGTTCGGGGGGACAGCGGCCGGGCAGGTCGGACAGGGATGTGCCGGACAGACCCAGTTGGGCGGCCAGCTTCAGCCGGCGCTGCTCCAGCCCCCGCAGGTTAAGGGTCATGGCCTGCTCCTGCTTGAGCACTTCATCCAGACCAATGAGGTCGTCCTGACGGACAACGGCGGCCTTGTCCTGTGCCAGTTGGGCCAGCTGTTCCAAAATGCCGCCCAGCTCGCGCAAAAGCCCCAGATAGGATTGATAAGCGTCGCCCATTTACCTGCCCTCTCCCAAAAACAAGATCCGGGCCGCAATGGCCATGGGATCGGGGGTATAGGTTCCAGAAGCCACCTGCTGGCGCAGCGCGGCGATGTCACCGGTGGTGGTGGAGGTGCGCACCTCCTGGGAGAGTCGGCTGACTAGTCCCATGTGGAAACGGCTGCCCTGGCTGGGGGCGGAGAGGGTTACACTGTCATAATTGCTGCTGCCCGGGGTAACCTGGGTGCGGGTATCACGTCCGGTCCGGGTTCGATAGACCTTGGCGGGGGCAATTGGGGTAATTGCGCCGTAGCCGGAAGAAGTCAGCACAGTACTCACATCCTTTTTGTTCGTCCGATAGGTTTACCATCTCTTCTACTACTATTTATATCGGCAAGGTTGCTGGGAACATAAGAAAAAGCGGGAAATTTCTTTCCCAAAACAGAACCGCCCGGGGCCTTTTGAAGGAGGCTCCGGGCGGAAGTTGACGCTTTGGGGCATTTTTCCTTTCCCAATTCCTGGTTGCCGGGGTCAGCCAAGGCTTTTCAAATGCCGCAGCAGGACGTTGGACACATTGTCGCAGGAGGCCTGGATCATCACCGCGCCGATGTTCTGCGCCACGCCGGGCATACCGTAGACCACGGAGGATTCCTTATCCTGACCGATGGTGTAGGCGCCCTTTTTGCGCATTTCCAACAGGCCGTGGGCCCCATCCTGGCCCATGCCGGTCATGATAATGCCAACCATTTTGCAGCTCACCGTCTCGGCCATGGAGTAGAACATGGCGTCCACGGAGGGGCGGTGGCCGCTGACCTTTTCGCCGGGGGTGCAGTTGACGGTGTAACGCGCGCCGATGCGCACCACCCGGCACTGCAGGTCGGCGGGGGCAATAAGGGCCAGGCCCCGGTGGAGCTCGTCGCCGCTCTGGGCCTCCCGGACCTCCATGGCGCACAGGCGGTTGAGCCGTTCAGCGTACATCTTGGTGAACCCGGGGGGCATATGCTGGACAATGACCATGGGGGGGATATCGGCGGGCAGACGTTTCATCACCGCCAGGGTGGCCTCGGTGCCTCCGGTGGAGGCCCCCAGGCCGATGATGACCCGGTCCAGGTTGGGGCTGGACCCCAGGTTGGGGGCGGCGCCCACGTTCACAGCCCCGCCCTGTGGGGCAACGGCGGCGGTCCGGGGACGGGCGGTGGCGGCCATAATCACCTTTTGGGCCAGTCCCGCCAGGAAGGCCTCCGGGCTCTGGTGGTCGTCGGGCTTGCGGACAAAGTCCACCGCGCCTACGGCCAGCGCGTCGAATACCTTTAAATTCAAGGAAGACACCAGGATGACGGGGATGGGGTGGGTGGGCAGGTACTGCTTGAGGAAGTCGATGCCGCTCTGCCCGGGCATTTCCACGTCCATGGTGATTACATCAGGGCGGTACTGGGGAATTTTGTTCTTCGCGTCCAAGGTGTTGATGGCATAGCCCACTACCTCAATCCTGGGGTGGGTGGACAGGCCCTTGATGATGAGGCTGCGGGCGAGCATGGAGTCGTCCACGACCATGACGCGGATCTTTTTCAGTGGGGCTGCGGTTACGGGAATAGGCATAAAAAGGAAAACCTCCCTATCTTGGGAAATACCGGGCCGACCGGCGGGTGCGGATCGGCCCGGCTTGATTGTCACTTCTGGAATGTGGACGGGGCCAGCCGGCGGTAGGGCATGTTGGCGCTGAGGTTCTCCGACTTGCTGATGAGGAGATAGCCGCCGGGGACGGTGGCGTCGTAGAACCTGCGGACCAGGGCGTCCTTGGTGGGCTGGTCAAAGTAAATCATCACATTCCGGCAGAAAATCACGTCAAACTTCCGGCGGAATTTGATGGGATCCATCAGGTTGAAGGGCTGGTAGATCACATTGTCCCGCACTTTTGGGGCCACCTGGTACTGCCCGCCGGGCTGGGGGACAAAATACTTTTTCTTCCACTCCGGGGGTATGGTGTCGGGCAGCTCATACACGCCCTTTTTGGCGGCGGTCATGGCCCGGTTGGAGATGTCGGTGGCCAGCAGCCGGGTGTCCCACTGGCTGGCTTGGGGGCCCAGGTAATCGAAGAGAAACATGGTGATATTATAGGGCTCCTCCCCGGTGGAGCACCCCGCGCTCCAGATGGACAGGGTTTTGTCCTTCTGGTGGCGTTGGACAATGTCCGGGATGATCTTCTGGCAGAACAGGTCCAGGTGTTCCTTTTCCCGCATGAAAAAGGTGTAATTGGTGGTCAGCTTATCCAGCAGCAGGGTAATCAGGTCGTTGTCTTTGGTCTGAAGCACATGGTTGACAAAGTCGGTGAAGCTGGTGTAGCCCCGCTGCTTCAGGGGGGTGGACAGGCGGCCCGTGATAAGCTGCCGCTTCTGGCTCAGGTCTATGCCGTAGTTGGACTGGACGAACTTGGCCAGCCGGTTGAAATCGTTGTCTGTGATGGACAGGGCGGAAAAGGAGCCGGAGCCGCCCGCTCCGTTTCCTGCACTACTCATTGGGCATCAGCTGCTCACAGTCAAGCACCATCATGGTGCCGGAACCGTCGGGGAGGGAACACATGCCGGATACCAGCAGCTGGGTGCTGTTGGCGGGCATGGGGAGCAGGTTGGACTTGGGTATGTCCAGCATCTGGTCCACAGCGTCCACCAGGATGCCCAGCTGCACGTCGCCCAGGTTGATGACCACCACCAGGCTGTCGTCCTCCTTGGACTCCATGCCCAGACGGGCGCGGATATCCAGGATGGGGATCATCTGGCCGCGCATATTGATAATGCCCCGGATGAAATCAGGCAGCATGGGCAGGTAGGTGATGAGCTGGTTATTGAGGATTTCCACCACGTCCTCAGCGATCACGCCCAGCTTCAGATGGCCGGCCATGAAGATGAGGTATTTTTGGGAATCCACCGTGTCGTCCACGGTGTTCAGGGCTTCCATCTCGTCCTCGCGGGCGAACAGGATCTCGTCATTCATATTCTTCTCTCCTCCTCAGATACCCCGGGCGGCGGAATAGAGGTTGGCCACGTCCAGGATGATGCTGATACTGCCGTCGCTGCGCAGGGTACAGCCGTTGATGCCGTAGTTCTTGATATTATAGCTGTTCACGTAGGCGGGCAGCTGCTTGACCACCACCTGCTGCTGGCCCAGGAGCTCATCCACAAACAGGCAGTAGGAGTGGTCCCCCGCCTCCAGCCAGATGAGCACGCCGTCCTCAATGTCGGTGCAGCCGTGCTGGAGCTGGTAGAGCTGCTTGGCCCGGACGATGGGGTAAAAATTGCCCTGGCACTTGATAATCTCGCCGCTGTTGGAATCATGGATGATGTCCTTGGCGGACACCTTCATGGTGGACAGGATATTGTTGATGGGGATGGTGAAGATGGAGTCGCCCACCGCCACCTCCATGCCGTCCATGATGGCCATGGTCAGCGGGATGCGGATGGTGGTGGTCATGCCGCGGCCCAGCTCGCTGGAGATGGACACTGTGCCGCCCAGCTCCTCCACCCCGCGCTTCACCACGTCCATGCCCACGCCGCGGCCGGAGAATTCGGTGACCTCGGTGTTGGTGGAGAAGCCGGGGGCCAGCAGGAAGTTGAGGATCTCC
>ERZ779632.196-NODE-196-length-40100-cov-14.813260_pt1 | contig 40100 bp, 37 predicted proteins | sample MGYA00514194_ERZ779632 | MGnify/ENA primary metagenome ERZ779632 (study PRJEB29562, sample SAMEA4376704) | mouse gut metagenome | isolation source: Cecum | study: EMG produced TPA metagenomics assembly of the A DSS colitis mouse model was used to assess the... | reverse complement strand
GAGATCACCGAGCTGGCCCACCACGGCCCGGAGGACCTGTTCATCTCCGCCGTCACCCTCATCGGGGCCTTCTGCCTGATGCTCACCATCCAGTGGAAGCTGGCCCTCATCGTGTTCGCCATCGTGCCCATCTTCGTGATCTTCACCGTCATCCAGCGGCGGCGGATGGTGCGGGCGTCGGTACGGGTGAAGCAGAACATGGCGGGGATCAACGGGCAGCTGGAGTCCGCCATCTCCGGTATGCGCACCGCTAAGGCCTTCGCCAGCGAGGAGCAGGAGACGGCCAAATTCCAGCAGTCCAACGAGCGGTTCAAGCGGGCCAAGCGGGAGTCCTACAAGGCCATGGGCATCTACCACGCGGGGCTGGAGTTCGCCCTGCCCGCCATGAACGTGCTGACGGTGGCGGCGGGGGGCTTCTTCATCCTGCGGGGGGAGATGACCTTCATCGACCTGAGCGCGTTCATCCTGTATATTTCCACCTTCCTCACCCCGGTGCGGAAGCTGGCGGCCTTTGTGGAGCAGTTCCTCAACGGCATGGCGGGCTTCAAGCGGTTCGTGGAGCTGATGCGGGTGGAGCCGGCGGTGCAGGACGCGCCGGACGCCCGGGAGATGGGGACCGCCAAGGGCGATATCCTCATCGACGACGTGTCCTTCCACTACGAGGACGGCCCGGCGGTGCTGGACCACGTGTCCATCCACATCCCCCAGGGGGAGACGGTGGCGGTGGTGGGGCCCTCCGGCGGCGGCAAGTCCACCCTCTGCCAGCTTATCCCCCGGTTCTACGATGTGACCGGGGGCCGGATTCTGGTGGACGGCCAGGATGTGCGGGCCGTCACCCAGCGGTCCCTCCGGCGGAGCATCGGCATCGTCCAGCAGGACGTCTTCCTGTTCGCCGGGACGGTGCTGGACAACATCCGCTACGGCAGGCCGGATGCCACCGAGGCGGAAGTCATTGACGCGGCGAGGCGGGCGGAGATCTACGAGGACATCATGGCCATGCCCGACGGCTTCCGCACCTACGTGGGCGAGCGGGGGGTGATGCTGTCCGGCGGGCAGAAGCAGCGGGTGTCCATTGCCCGCATCTTCCTGAAAAACCCGCCCATCCTGATTTTGGACGAGGCCACCTCCGCCCTGGATTCCGTGACGGAGGCCCGGATCCAGTCCGCCTTTGACGAGCTGGCGAAGGGCCGCACCACCCTGATCATCGCCCACCGGCTGTCCACCATCCGCAGCGCGAACCGGATCATCGTGGTGGACGAAAACCACATTTTGGAGGAGGGCACCCACGACGAGCTGCTGGCCCGCGGCGGGGAGTACGCCCAGCTCTATAACGCCCAGAAACGGGTGGTGTAACGGCATGGAGGAAGTTTCGCTGTGGGTCATGACCCGGGAGCTTTGCCACGAGCTGTACCGGAATTGGGAACAGGACCCGGATATTTACATGGATATGGAGCTGTTTGCCCCATACGTGTACAGCGCGGACAAGGTGGATCAATATTTTGACAAAAAGCAGCAAGACCCGTCTTGCGTATATTTTGCCGTTATGAAGGACGGCGCGCCGGTGGGAGAGCTCCTGCTGAAGAAAATCGACCGTGAACGGAGGGAATGTACCCTGAGCATCCATATGCAGAACGATGCTGTGAAGGGGAAGGGGTACGGAACCTGCGCGGAGCGGCAGGCATTGCGATATGCCTTTGATGTTTTGGGGATGGCTGTGGTTCATGCGGACACCATAATGAAAAATACCCGCAGCCAGCACGTGCTGGAGAAAATCGGTTTCCGGCACATAAAAGACGAGGACGGGTTCCGATACTATCAGCACACTGGGCATATGTGACGGCAAACGGCGGGCGCGCACTGCGCGCCCCTACGGACGACAGGGGGACGCTATGACCAAAACCGAACTGCTGAACAAATTCGCCAAAGACCCGGAGGAGCGCGTTGTTCTGGCCCGGGCCCTGGATCAGCTGGACCGGGCGGCTAACCGCTCCATCCCCTGCGCCACCCAGTTTTTGTCCCCGGCCCAGCGGGCGGCTTTGGAGCCGCTGATCGCCGCCTGCGGCCATCCCCGGCACCTGTTCCACGGCGGGTTCGAGGGGGCGGAGCGCACCCTCTGCGTGTTCCTCCCCGACTGGCAGGAGCCGGACGACTGGGAGGCGGCGGATGAGCTGGCCGCCATCGAGTGCGCCTACCCGCCCACCGGCGCGGAGCTGACCCACCGGGATCTGCTGGGCGGGCTGATGGGCATCGGCCTGACCCGGGAGCGGGTGGGGGACATTCTGGTGGGGGAGAAGGCCGCCCAGCTGGTCTGCCTGCGGGACGCCGCCCCCATCATCCTGAGCCAGTTCGATCAGGCGGGGCGGTACAGGCTGAAGCTGCGGGAGATCCCCCTGGGGGAGCTGGCCCCCGCCCCGGCGGAGGTGAAGCTCATCCACGACACCGTGTCCACCCTGCGGCTGGACGCGGTGCTCTCCTCCGGCTTCTCCCTGGCCCGGGGGAAGGCGGCGGACGCCGTCACGGGCGGAAGGGTGTCCCTGAACCACCGGGAATGCCTGAAGCCCGACCGGGCGGTGGCCCAGGGGGACGTGATCACCTGCCGGGGGCTGGGCAAGTGCGTGCTGAAAACGGTGGGGGGCCAGTCCCGGAAGGGCCGGATTATCATTGAGATCGAGAGGTATCTGTAATGGACCAGAAGAAAATCGACCGGATCAACGAGTTTGCCCGCCGGGTGAAGGCGGGGGAGGCCCTGACCCCGGCGGAGCTGGCGGAGCGGGACGCCCTGCGGCGGGAGTATATCGACAGCGTGAAGGCCAGCCTGGTGGGGCAGCTGGAGAACACCTATCTGGTGGAGCCGGACGGGACGAAGCACAAGCTGCCGAAACGGAACTGAAAAGGGCCGCGTGACGGTTGGCGTCACGCGGCCCTTTTGTATGACGGGGTTATTGATCCCGCTGGATCTGCATGGCTTCCAGAACCTCCAGCATGACCTGAAAGGCGTCCTGGGTGCCCTTCAGGAAGCCCAGATGTGCCGGGGAGCTGGAGCTGTGGTTCAGAATGGACTGCACCCTCGCCCAGGCCAGCACGTCCCCGTTGGCGTCCAGCAGGCTGTGGTACAGGTTGAAGGGGTTTTGTCCGGGGAGGTTTTTATCAGGGGCGTAGGAGACGGACCCGGAACCAAAGCCATTGCTGTCAAAAACGGCTGAACCGACCACGGCATACCCCTGATACCCCAGCCGCCCCAGCTCCTCCTTGCTCAAAACCCCCTGCGCCACCAGATCCTCCAGGAAGGCGTCATATTCCGCCTGGGTCATCTTTCCGGGGTTGTACTGGGCGGCCAGCGCGGCGATCTCCTCCTTGGTCAGCGTCTTGCGGGGCGGGGCTTCGGGGCGCGCCTCGTTCTTTTCGCCGTTGGTGCTGGTCTGCTGTGCTGTCCTCAGCTGCGCCAAAAACTCCTCGCCCCACCGGATGGTGACGGGACAGCCTGGTATGGTGGCGGTGTAGCCCTCTCCGGGCTTGTAGGTTGTGACCGCGTCAGAAATGGAATACATATCTGTCACCCCTTCGATTTGGTATAGGATAATTATAGGCTGTCATAAAAGTTTTGTCAATGAAAACGGGGCCGCGTGACGGCTGGCGTCACGCGGCCCCGTTTTGATGGAACACGCATAGGGCACGGACGGAAGCTGGAGCTCCGGCTCCGGCAGGCAGACCCGCCGCGAGAACGCAAAAAAGCCTGCCGCATTGCGGCAGGCTTCTTCCGTTTCAGATGCTTAGTCCTCCACGATGGCCACCACGTTGGTGGCGCGGACGCCCTTCGCGCCCCGGGGATCGGGCTCGGTCTCGAAGGTGACCTTCTGGCCCTCCAGCAGCTTCTTGTAGCCCTCGGCCACGATAGCGGAGAAGTGCACGAACACGTCCTCGCTGCCGTCGTCGGGAGTGATGAAGCCGTAGCCCTTTTCTGCGTTGAACCACTTGACAGTACCGCTCATTTCCTGTTTCCTCCTTATTTGTAAAATATCGCTTTGAAGATGGATGAAGAAAGTCCGCCCCTTTCGTATGTACGAAGGAGCGGACACAAGTCAAGTTCATACATCAAAACCATTATCAGTATAACATCCTGTCAAATCTTTGTCAAGAGAATTTTCATCAAATTCTGAAAAAATAAAAATTGTGGAACAAATTTTCACAATCTATGACTTATTTCCCATAGAACCGCCCCTTTTTGCCAGCAACTGTCAGAACCCGGCATTTAATTCCTGTAATTGGTAAAATTCCGTTCCGTTTTCAAAGGTGATTCGGGCGCACTCCTCCGGGGAGATCCCCCGAAGCTCCGCCAGCCGCTGGCAGGTGTGCCGCGCCAGCCCGGAGTGGCACCGCTCCCCCCGGCAGGGGACGGGGGCCATGTAGGGGCTGTCCGTCTCGATCATGATCCGGTCCAGGGGGACGGCCTGGGCGGCCTCCACCGCCTTCCGGGCGTTCTTGTAGGTCAGGGCCCCGGTAAAGGAGATCATCCAGCCCAGCCCCACCAGCTCCTTCGCCATCTCCGCGCTGCCGGAGAAGCAGTGGAACACCCCCCGCACCTGGGGGAACTCCCGGATGATGGACAGGCAGTCCCCGTGGGCCTCCCGGTCGTGGACGATCACCGGCAGATCCAGCTCCCGGGCCAGGGCCAGCTGGGCGCGGAACACCCCCTGCTGAAACTCCCGGGGCGGGTTCTCCTTCCAGTAGTAGTCCAGCCCGATCTCCCCGACGGCCACCACCTTGGGGTGGGCGGCCAGGGAGCGCAGCTCATCCACGTCCGTGTCCTGCCAGCCGGCGCAGTCCTCCGGGTGGACGCCCACGGCGGCGTAGACGAAGGGGTACCGCTCCGCGATCCCGATGGCCCGCCGGGAGCTGTCCAGGTCGCAGCCGGGGTTTACCACCAGCCCCACCCCCTGGCCGGGGAGGGCGGACAGCACCTGGTCCCGGTCGGCGTCAAACTGCCGGGAATCGTAGTGGGCATGGGTGTCGAACAGCATGGGAAACGCCTCCTTGCCAATGGGCGCGAAAAAGGGCCGGGCGGCCCTTTTTCGCGGATGGTTGTTCCGTTTTACGGACGGATTACTTTTCCTCGGGGGTGAAGGAGACGAAGTAAGTCTCCCCCTCGATGCCGTCCAGGTTCTCCGGGTTGTCCGTGTCCTCACTGATCTCCTGGAAGCCGATGGCGAAGTCCTTGACATCCTCCGGCACCTCGTACACCGCGGTTCCGGTTTTGGTCTGGTTGATGCCCAGGCTATACTCGTCGGGGAACTGCTCCTCGCTGATCCCGGCGGGGAGGGCCGGGGCGACGCCGTCGTCCGCATCCCAGAGGATGGCGAAATCGTCCCCCCACATGGGCACGGACTCGCTGTAGGTGTTCTTCAGGGTGATGGTAGCCACCACCAGCTTGTTTCCGGTATCGGCGGTATAATCGCCGTACTGGGCGCAGCTATAGGCGTCGTCCACCGTGAAGTCGAACCAGAAGGTGGACAGGGTATCGCCGATGTAGCCGTCTTTTTTGTCGGACTTTCCGCCGCCCGGGTTGAGGTTCAACCCGCCCTCGCCGCAGGCGGCGAGGGACAAGGCCAACATCAGGGCCAGCAGGAGGGAAGCCAACCGTTTCATAAAAACGCACCTCTTTTCTCAAATCCAAGGCCGCCCCAGGGCGGCGATCGCACGACATAGTGTAGCACAATCCGGCGAAATTGTCCACCGTTTTTCCGAGATTTTAAGCGGCGGCCTTTAAGAGCCTGTTTAAAATCTATCAAAACGCCATCCCGGCACATCTTTTTCCGCTGGGCTGCGTTGACTTGACTTGAAATACACAAAGTATTCCTGCGTCAAATCGCCTTGCCCAGCGAAAAAATCTGCGCCTGTCTGGCATTGAACAGGCTCTAAGAGCCTGTATTCGCAGCCTCAAACGCCGTCTGAGAGGGTCTCTTTCCGCCATGCTGCGTTGCGCTTTCTTGAACTGCGCAAAGCATTCCTGCGAAAACGCGCCTTGTCTGGCGAAAAAATCCCTTGCCCACCCGGCATATCCGGCTGTGAATACAGCTTCTAAGCTCTCCAAAGCCGGAAAACACCGGGTAAAGGGACAGGATGCGCCCCGGTTTTTCTGTTTCCACCAAATTCCGCCCGGTTTTCCGCCGCCAAACCCGGCAGTTTATAGAATTTGTAAAAACCATGGGAAACGGGGAGGGAATATGTTATAATATTGGCAATCCTCGCGCGGGGCGCGGCGGCCCGGTTCAGGGCACGCTTCCCGCGCCCATTAACTGCCGGAAGCTACCCACCATAAGCGGGCGGACGCCGCCCGGAAGGGATGGAACGTGAGTATGGGCATTGCGGACGTGATCTCGCTGCTGGGCGGGCTGGCCTTCTTCCTGTTCGGCATGAGCCTGCTGGGGGACGGGCTGAAACGGGTGGCGGGCAGCCGCCTGGAAACCATTTTGGGCAGGCTGACCTCCAACCCCATCAAGGGGGTGCTGCTGGGCGCGCTGGTGACGGCGGTGATCCAGTCGTCCTCCGCCACCACCGTCATGGTGGTGGGCTTCGTCAACGCGGGGATCATGCAGCTCTCCAACGCCGTGGGCATCGTCATGGGGGCCAACATCGGCACCACCGCCACCGGCTGGATCCTCACCCTGGCCGATGTGGAGGGGGAGGGGGGCTTTACCTCCGCCACCGTGTTCGCCGCCGTGGCCTTTGTGGGCATTGTGCTGTTCTTCTTCTGCCGGAAGCAGGCCCAGAAAAACGTGGGCCTGATCCTGCTGGCCTTCTCCGTCCTGATGAGCGGGATGCAGGCCATGAGCTCCGCCATGGACCCCCTGCGCACCAACGAGGCCTTTTTGCAGTTTATCTCCGCCGCCTCCAACCCGGTGGTGTCCCTGGTCATCGGCCTCATCGTCACCGCCGTGATCCAGTCGTCCTCCGCCTCCATCGGCATACTCCAGGCCCTGTCCGTCACGGGGGCCATCAGCTACGAGGTGGCGGTGCCCATGGTGCTGGGTATGTGCATCGGTGCCTGCGTGCCCGTGCTGCTGTCCGCCATCGGGGCCAACCCCAACGGCAAGCGCACCGCCGTGATCTACTTATATTTTAATATTGTAGGCTCCGCCCTGTTCATGATCCCCTTCTACCTGCTCCATATGGTTATGCCCATGGACTTCATGGCCCTGCCCGCAGGACCCTTCGGGATCGCCGTGTTCAATACCCTGTTCAAGGTGGCGTCCACCGTGGTGCAGCTCCCTTTGACCGGGCTGCTGGTGCGGCTGGCGGTGCTGACGGTGCGGGACAAAGGCTCCGAGGAGGACGAGGAGTTCCAGGAAAACCTGCTGGACGAGCGGTTTTTGAACTACCCGCCCCTGGCCCTGGAGCAGAGCGGCCGGACGGTGGAGCGGATGGCCGCGGCGGCCTTCAAGAACCTGAACCGCTCGGTGGATCTGTTCAGCGCGTTCAACCCGGAGAAGTATGAGAAGATCATGGGCCGGGAGAATGTGGTGGACAAGTACGAGGACCGGATCGGCACCTACCTGTTCCACCTGAACAGCCGGGGGCTGGACGAGCAGCAGACCATCATCAGCTCCCACTACCTCCACTGCCTGACGGACCTGGAGCGCATCTCCGACCACGCGGTGAACATCGCCGAGCTGGCCCGGGAGATCAACGACAAGAAGCTGAACTTCTCCGCCGGAGGGGTGGCGGACCTGAACCAGGCGGTGAACGCCGTGCGGGAGATCGTCTCGCTGGCCCAGCGGGCCCTGGCCCAGGAGGACATGGGGGTGGCGGGCCAGGTGGAGCCGCTGGAGGAGGTCATCAGCACCATGCTGGAGCGGATGAAGCTGCGGCACATCCGGCGGCTCCAGGGCGGCCTGTGCACCCTGGAGGTGGGCTTCGTGTTCAACGACCTCATCACCAACTTCGAGCGGGTGGCCGCCCACTGCTCCAACGTGGCCCTGGCGGTGCTGGAGCTGCGGTACGGCGATTTGCAGTTCCACGACTACACCCGGGGGGTGCGGCAGGGGGATCAGCCCGAGTTCCGCCGCTGGCTGGCCCACTACCAGAACCAGTATCTGGCGGCCCCCGCCGGGGAGCGGCGGGCGGAGGCGGAATAGGACGCCGGGGCGGCTGATACGGTTCTGAGTATTGACATACACGCCCCTGATTGTTTATAATTGGGGAGGACTTTTAATCTTGAATCCCCGGCCTGGGGATTTTGAAGGGGTGGCCGGCATGGGCTTTTTCTCACACCTGCTGGGGCGGGATTACGACTACGAGGACGACGGCGAGCTGGAGGAGGGCTCCGGCTCCCTGCCGGAGCTGCACAGCGGCATGAGCCTGACGGTGGAGACGCCGGAGGGCCAGGAGCTGCTGGTGGGCCGCCTCACCGGATACGCGGCGGGGGATACCTCCCTGACCCTGGAGCGTCTGCCGGGAGGGCTGTCCTTCAAGACCCGGGACATGGGCACCTCGGTGATGATCCGGGGCTTTGACGAGCAGATGAACCAGTTCATCCTGAAGGGCACCGTCCAGGAGTCCACCCGGCTGGTGTGCCGGGTGAAGGATCTGAAGGTGCGGCCCATCTCGGAGCACCGGCAGAACTTCCGCCTCCATGTAAACGGCCCGGCGGTGCTGTACTACCCCACCGACGAGACCCGGAGCAATCCGGAGGAGTGCCTCCTGGTGGACATCAGCAGCGGCGGGGCCTGCATCGAGTCGGAGTTCCTCCACGCGGAGGACGAGGTGCTTCGGCTGTGGGTGAAGCTGCGGGACTACGTGCCCATGGAGTTCATGGGGGAGATCATCCGGGTGGTGGAGTACCAGCCGGGGAAATTCCGCTATGGCTTCCTGTTCGCCCAGCTGAAGGAGTCGGAGCTGACGGAGCTGACCCGGACGCTGTATAACGTCCAGGTGGGGAACGTGATCCCCCGGCGGCGGAGCGACGACACCGGGCACTGGTAAGGCGGCGGTTTGGAATCATGGGAGGTCCGTTCCCGGTTTGCCGGGAGCGGGCCTTTTGCACATGATTTTCCAAATATAGGAGAATCGCTGATTTGACGCCGCTGTAATTCTACTTCATTTAGCCAAACTACACAAAAAAACAACACTACTTTCTGAACTTATGCCCCTTGAAACCAGGGGGAGAACTTGCTATAATGAACTTGGTGATCGAAATGGTGTACGTCTGTGAAAACTGCGGCTACCTGTTCAGCAGGGCCAACGCGCAGGATCAGTGCCCCGATTGCGGCGGGCATATGGTCAGATCCGCGAATGCGGTTGAACAGGGCGAATTTGTCTCCCAGGTGGCGGAGCTGATCCGGGACAAGCAGCAGCAGGAGCCCCGGTTCCCCAACATGGTGGAGACGGAGATCTCCATGCTGAACAGCTTTGCTTTCAAGCTGCCCGCCACCGCCCTGCAGATCGACAGCGGGATGATGGTGGACGTGCTGGTGGAGTATGGGGAAAACTCCGCCGACCGGAACGAGCTGATTGCCAACGTGTGGGCCAGGCTGGTGGGGGGCAGGACGCTCTACTTCCTGATGCCGGTGCGCCTGCCCGTGCGGGAGGACGAGCCGAGGCGGGACCAGGTGAACCGGATCTTCGCCGCGCTGAACGAAAACGGAACCTTCAAAGTAAAGCTGTACGACTTCGTGGCCGCCCTGCTCCAGGGCGCGTCCGGCGGGGCGGACAGGATGTGACGGGGGACGGCCCAGAGGGGCCGTCCTTTTCCGTCCGGGCGGCGCAAGAATGATAAAAATTCGGGCACGAAAAGACTTCCCACCGGGGGGAGAAGCAGGTATACTATAAGGGACGACTGCGCCGCCCCGCGGCGGGAAAGGATGAGCGATGATGATGGAGCAGCGCGCCGCCCCCGTGGACCGGGATCTGGTGCTGGCCCAGCTGGACTTCTGCCGGGAGAAGGTGGACGCCCTTCTGCCCCGGTTCCGGAACAGCTTCCCCGCCCCCAGCAGCGAGGGGCTGGCCTACCCCGCCCAGGAGGAGAACTTTGACTGGACCACCTCCTTTTACTCCGGTATGCTGTGGCTGCTGTGGGAGCACACGGGGGACAAGAAGTACCTGGACGCCCTGGAGCCCCACCTGGCGTCCTTCTGCCGGCGGGTGGAGGAGCCGGGGAATGTGGACACCCACGACCTGGGCTTCCTCTACAGCCTGTCCTGCGGCCCGGCGGTCCTGCTCCGGGAGGACGGGCGGGCCAGGGACTGCTTCCTGAAGGCGGCGGACTACCTGCTGGCCCGGTACATCCCCAAGGCCGGGATCATCCAGGCCTGGGGGGATCTGAACGACCCCGCCAACCGGGGCCGGATGATCATCGACTGCCTGCTGAACCTGCCCCTGCTGTACCAGGCGTCCCGGCTCACCGGGCGGGGGGAGTACCGCGCCGCCGCCTACAGCCACGCCAGGCAGGCCCAGAAATACCTGGTGCGCCAGGACGACACCACCTTCCACACCTTCTACATGGACGTGGACACCGGGGAGCCCCGGTTCGGCCGCACCGCCCAGGGGTACAGCGACAGCTCCTGCTGGGCCAGGGGGCAGGCCTGGGGCGTGTACGGCTTCGCCCTCAGCTTCCACCACACCGGGGACAGGAGCTTCCTGGACACCTCCTGCCGCCTGCTGGACTACTTCCTGGCCCGCCTGCCGGAGGACGGGGTGTGCTATTGGGATCTGTGCTTCACCCAGGGGGACGAGCCCCGGGACAGCTCCTCCGCCGCGATTTTGTGCTGCGGCATCCTGGAGCTGCTGCGGCACCTGCCCCTGACCCACCCCAGGCGGGGGGACTACGAGGCGGCCCTCCGCCGGATCATGGCGTCCCTGGCCCGGGATTACACCACCAGGGACACGCCCCGGGCCGACGGCCTGCTGCTCCACGGGGTGTACTCCAAGCCCGACGGCATCGGGGTGGACGAGTGCATGATCTGGGGGGATTACTACTACATGGAGGCGTTGTTCCGCCTGCTGTACGGCACCTGCGCCTACTGGATTTGATGATTTTATGAGGAGGAAAACAACATGGATATCCGCTACAGCGCGAATCAGAAGGACGTAAAACGCTACACCACCCAGGAGCTTCGGGACGAGTTCCTCATCCAGGACCTGTACCAGCCCGACGCCGTGCGGGCGGTGTACTCCCACGTGGACCGGATGGTGACCGTGGGGATCATGCCGGTGAACGAGACGGTGCCCCTGGACAAGGGCATCGACGTCTGGCACAGTTTCGGCACCCAGTTCTTCCTGGAACGCCGGGAGATCGGCTTCTTCAACCTGGGGGGGGACGGCGTGTGCGCCGTGGACGGGACGGAGTACCCCATGGGCCACAAGGACTGCATCTATATCACCAAAGGCTCCAGGGACGTGTCCTTCCAGAGCTGCGACCCCGCCAATCCCGCCCGGTTCTACGGCGTGTCCGCCCCGGCCCACTGCGCCTATGAGACGAGACTGATCAAGCTGGCGGACGCCGCCAAGAAGCCCCTGGGGACGATGGAGACCTCCAACAAGCGGGTGATCAACCAGTTCATCCACCCGGACGTGCTGAAAACCTGCCAGCTTTCCATGGGCATGACGGTGCTGGAGCCGGGCAGCGTGTGGAACACCATGCCCGCCCACACCCACGAGCGGCGGATGGAGATCTACACCTACTTCGATATCCCGGAGGGGAACGTGGTGTTCCACTTCATGGGCGAGCCCCAGGAGACCCGGCACATCGTCATGGGCAATTACGACGCGGTGATCTCCCCCTCCTGGTCCATCCACGCCGGGGCGGGCACCGGAAGCTATACCTTCATCTGGGCCATGGGCGGCGAAAACCAGGCGTTCGATGATATGGACGGGATTGCCACCGGGGACTTGAAGTAACCTCCGGCTGTCAACGCCGCCCATGAGCGGCCTTCTGGCCGCCGCCGGAGGCGTAAAATCCGCCGCACGCGGCGGATTTGCGGAGGAGCGGCTATGCCGGTCCGAGCATTAAAATCAAAAAGGGGCCCCCGGCCGGCGAAGCCGGATGGGGACGGCGAGAATCAGGCGTTCGATGACATGGACGGGATTGCCACCGGGGACTTGAAGTAACCTCCGGCTGTCAAGGCCGCCCATGAGCGGCAGGCAAACACATGGACGGAACCCGGCGGGATTTCCCGCCGGGTTCTCCGCGTCCGGCGGCCCGCGAAATTCCGCCGGGGACGGCGTTTTTCCGGTGGACGAGGGCAGAGGGTTGTGCTATAATAGCGGTAACGTTGGCCCTGAGGGGGACAGATTTTCAACAGCCAAAGGAGACGAGGTTCCATGGAAAACCAGATGGTGTGGCAGGATGAGTATAACATCGGCGTGGAGGTCATCGACCGGGAGCACCAACGCCTGTTCAAGATCATCAACCGGCTGCTGGCCTACGACGACGACAAGAGGCAGTGGGCCTGCCAGGAGGGGATCAAATACTTCAAAACCCACGCCATGAAGCATTTCACCGAGGAGGAGGACTACATGGCCTCCATCGGCTACGAGGGGCTGGAGACCCACCGGCAGATCCACCGCATCTTCCGGGACAGCACCCTCCCCGCCCTGGAGCGGGAGCTGGAGGAAACGGGCTACAGCCCGGACTCCGTGAAGCACTTTCTGGGCGTGTGCGCCGGATGGCTCATCGGCCACACCCTCACCGAGGATCAGGCCATTGTGGGCGGCAAGGTGAGCAAATGGGGCAGCCTCCTTCCGGAGGAGGAGCTTGACGAGCTGAAAAAGGTCATCGTCCAGCAGGTGTTCGATATGTTCCGGCTGGAGTCGGAGGCCATCACCACCGCCTACGGCGGGGAGAAGTTCGGCCAGGGGGTATACTACCGCCTGGTGTACGACGCCGGGGACGATCTGCGGCAGGAGATCATCATGGTGTTTGAGGAGAAGCTGCTGATCAACACCGTGGGCCGGATCATGGGCCTGGAGACGGGCAAGCTGGACGTCATGCTGGTGAACGCCGCCCGGTACACCGCCCGGCAGTTCGTGGAGCGGGTGCTGGAGCACTTCCCCTCCCCCCGGCCCTACGCGCTGAAGGAGGAGAACCTGATCTCCTATGAGCAGTTCCAGGGGACGTTCGAGCGGGCGAAGCCCCAGGTGAGCCTGCTGTTCAACACCAGCGGCTCGGGGTACTTCGCCTACTGCGTCATCGCCCCCCACCTGCTGGAGAAGGGGACGGTGACCCCCATCCAGGCGGACAACGCCCTGGAGGAGATCGCGGACTACCTGGCCCGCCGGGAGCGGGACGCGGGCAGGCCCAAGGTGCTGGTGGTGGACGACTCCTCCACGGTGCGGGTGGCCATGAGGAGCCTGCTGGAGAAGGACTACGAGGTGTCGGTGGCGGAGTCCGGCGTGGCGGCCATCCGGGCCATCTCCCTGGACAGGCCGGAGCTGGTGCTGCTGGACTACGAGATGCCGGTGTGCGACGGGCGGCAGACCCTGGAGATGCTCCGCTCGGAGAAGGCCTTTGCGGACATTCCGGTGATCTTCCTCACGGGCCGCAGCGACCCGGACGTGGTGCGGGCCCTGCTGGCGTTGAAGCCGGCGGGCTATCTGCTGAAGTACCTGAAGCCCGCGGACATCAAGCAGAAGATCGACGAGCTGTACCAGAAGCTGTGCGGCTGACGCGGATTTGTGGAAAACGTGAATTGACAGCGGGGCGTACTTAGGATATAAAGGAAGCGCGTACACAGAGGGAGTAGCCTGCGCGGGTTCCCGCCCGCGTTTGCCGGAACGTCAATACGGCCCCCCATGGGCCCGGCCGGTAATGAAAAGGCGAGACTCTGCCGTTTTACGACGGCGGGGCCTCGCCTTTTTTGTAAATACTAAGAACCAGTCCGATCACACCATTTACAGAAAAGAGGAGATCAGATGAACATCGCGCAGCTTTCCCTGTTCCTCGTCCGGCTGCTGGCCGGGACGGGGGTGTTTCTGGTGGGGGTGCATCTGCTCACCGCCAACATCGAGCAGCTGGCCACCGGGCGGATCAAGGATCTGTTCGGCAAAACCGCCGACCGGCGTCTGGTGAACGTGGGGATAGGGGCGGCGGCCACCGCCTTGATCCAAAGCTCCGGCGTCACCACCGTGCTGATCGTGGGCTTCGTCAACGTGGGGGTGGTGAACCTCTACCAGGCGGCGGCCATGATCATGGGGGCCAACATCGGCACCACCGTCACCGCCCAGATCGCCGCCCTCAGCGCGTTTCCCATCACCACCTATGTGCAGATCCTCACCTTCGCCGGCATACTCATGGCCATGGCCTGCAAGCGGGACGGCCTGCGGCGCACGGGCATGATCCTGGCGGGGCTGGGGCTGATCTTCGTGGGGCTGGCCCTCATGTCCGACGCCATGAAGGCCAACCGGGACGCGGTCCAGGCCCTGTTTGAGACGGTGGGCAATCCCCTCCTGCTCCTGCTGGCGGGGGTGTTCCTCACGGCGTTGGTGCAGTCCAGCTCCGCCACCACCTCGGTGATCATCGCCATGTCGGTGGCGGGGCTGACCATCGGCACCGGAGGGAACGAGGTGCTGTATATCATCCTGGGCACCAACATCGGCTCCTGCGTCACCGCCCTCATGTCCTCCGCCACCGCCGGGGTGAACGCCCGCCGGGCGGGGCTGATCCACCTGCTGTTCAACACCCTGGGCTCGGCCCTGTTCTTCGTCCTGCTCCTGCTCTGGCCCGGATTTATGGACGCCACCTTCCGGCAGTGGTTCCCCGCCCCCGCCCCCGCCACCCAGATCGCCATGTTCCACACCTTCTTCAACGTGGCCTGCACCATCCTGTTCCTGCCCCTGTGCGGGTGGTTCGTCCGGGTGTCCCAGCTTCTGATCCGGGAGGGGGCGGAGCCGGAAGCGGCGGCGGGGGAGACCTTCCTGGACGAGCGTATGCTGTCCTCCGCCTCCCTGGCCATGGCCCTGCTGGACAAGGAGCTGGTGCGGCTGTCCGACGCCGCCATGGACGCCTTCCGCTCCGGCTACCGCGCCTTCATCCAGAAGGACACCGGGCTGATCGCCCCCACCCACCGGCTCATCGAGGAGGCCAACGGGGTGGAGCAGGGGATGGTGAACTATCTGATCCGGCTTTCCGCCCAGAGCAAGCTGGCGGACGAGCGGCCCATCTCCAACCTCCACAGCAATCTGGGGGACGTGATGCGTATCGCGGAGATCGCGGACAACTTCACCAAGTACGCCAAAAGGACGGTGGAGGGGGGCCTGGACTTCTCCGAGGCGGTGCTGGAGGACCTGGGGGTGATGAAGGGGCGGCTGGAGGAGCTGTACGCCCTCACCCGGCAGGCGGTGCTGGAAAAGGACCCGGGCCTGCTGCCCCAGATCAACCGGGCGGAGGAGGACATCGACGGGATGCGCCGCCGCCTCATCGACGCCCACATCCAGCGGCTCAACGCCGGGGCCTGCCGCCCGGAGTCCAGCGGGGTGTTCATCAACCTGGTGTCCAACCTGGAGCGTCTGGGGGATCATCTGACTTATATTGCCTACACGGTGGAATAATTGTCATAATCTGGAGGCCGGACGAAAGATTGACGAAAAAAACACAATTAGGAATTGCAAACCCGCTGGAACTGTGATAGACTGTTACCCGCGAAACGGTAGCGAAACCGTATGGCATCGGTTTCTCATATGAAAAGGAGGAAAACGCCTATGGCACGCAAGTTCAAAACCATGGACGGCAATACCGCCGCCGCCCACGTGTCCTACGCCTTTACCGAGGTGGCGGGCATCTATCCCATCACGCCGTCCAGCCCCATGGCCGACAATGTGGATCAGTGGGCCGCCGCGGGCCGCAAGAACATCTTCGGCCAGACCGTGAAGGTCATCGAGATGCAGTCCGAGGCCGGCGCGGCCGGCACCGTCCACGGCTCCCTGGCCGCCGGCGCCCTGACCACCACCTACACCGCCTCCCAGGGCCTGCTGCTGATGATCCCCAATATGTACAAGATCGCCGGCGAGCTGCTGCCCGGGGTGTTCCACGTGTCCGCCCGTACCGTGGCCAGCCACGCGCTGAACATCTTCGGCGACCATTCCGACGTGATGGCCTGCCGCCAGACCGGCTTCGCCATGCTGGCCGAGTCCAACCCCCAGGAGGTCATGGACCTGGGCGCGGTGGCCCATCTGGCCGCCATCAAGGGCCGCGTCCCCTTCCTGAACTTCTTCGACGGCTTCCGCACCTCCCACGAGATCCAGAAGATCGCCATCTGGGACTATGAGGATCTGGCCGAGATGGCGGACTGGGACGCCATCAGCGAGTTCCGCGCCCGGGCCCTCAACCCCGAGCACCCCGTCATGCGCGGCTCCCACGAGAACGGCGACATCTTCTTCCAGCACCGCGAGGCCTGCAACAAGTACTACGACGCCATCCCCGAGATCGTGGAGGAGTACATGGGCAAGGTCAACGCCAAGCTGGGCACCGACTACCAGCTGTTCAACTACTACGGCGCGCCCGACGCCGACCGGGTGATCATCTCCATGGGCTCCATCTGCGACGTGGCGGAGGAGGTCATCGACTACCTGAACGCCCACGGCGAGAAGGTGGGCCTGATCAAGGTGCGCCTGTACCGCCCCTGGCGGGCCGACAAGCTGCTGGCCGCCATCCCCGCCACCTGCAAGCACATCGCTGTGCTGGACCGCACCAAGGAGCCGGGCGCGCAGGGCGAGCCGCTCTACCTGGACGTGGTCACCGCCCTTGCCAACGCGGGCCGCACCGACATCTCCGTCATCGGCGGGCGTTACGGCCTGGGCTCCAAGGACACTCCCCCCGCCAGCGTGTTCGCGGTGTATGAGGAGCTGACCAAGTCCGCCCCCAAGCGTCAGTTCACCATCGGCATTGTGGACGACGTGACCAATATGTCCCTGGAGGAGAAGCCCTCCCCCAACACCGCGGCCCAGGGCACCATCGAGGTGAAGTTCTGGGGCCTGGGCGGCGACGGCACCGTGGGCGCGAACAAGAACTCCATCAAGATCATCGGCGACCACACCGACAAGTACGTCCAGGCGTACTTCCAGTACGACTCCAAGAAGACCGGCGGCGTCACCATCAGCCACCTGCGCTTCGGCGACCAGCCCATCCGCGCCCCCTACTACATCAACAAGGCCGACTTTGTGGCCTGCCACGTGCCCGCCTACATCGTCAAGGGCTTCCCCATGGTCCGGGACGTGAAGGACGGCGGCACCTTCCTCATCAACTGCCAGTGGAGCGACGAGGAGCTGGATAAGCATATGCCCGCCGTGGCCAAGCGGTACATCGCGGAGCATAACATCAACGTCTACACCATCAACGCCATCGATCTGGCTATCGAGATCGGCATGGGCAAGCGCACCAACACCATCCTCCAGTCCGCCTTCTTCGCCCTGTCCAAGGTCATGCCCGAGAGCGAGGCCATCGGCTACATGAAGGACGCCGCCACCCACTCCTACCTGAAGAAGGGCCAGGACGTGGTGGACATGAACCACAAGGCCATCGACATGGGTGCCACCGCCTTCAAGAAGTTCAACGTGCCCGCCTCCTGGGCCGCCGCCGAGGACAAGGCCGCCGGCGGCAAGCTGGAGGGCCGGCCCGAGCTGGTGGAGATGGTCAAGGACGTGATGGAGCCCATCAACCGCATGGACGGCGACAGCCTGCCCGTGTCCTCCTTCGTGCCCCACGTGGACGGCACCTTCCAGCAGGGCGCGTCCGCCTATGAGAAGCGGGGCGTGGCCGTGTCCGTGCCCGCCTGGAACCAGGATACCTGTATCCAGTGCAACCAGTGCGCCTATGTCTGCCCCCACGCTACCATCCGTCCCTTCGCCCTGGACGCCGGGGAGGCCAAGAACGCCCCCGAGTGCGCCAAGATCGTGGACTTCAAGGCCGGCAAGGGCAAGGGCCTGTACCAGTACTCCCTGGCGGTGAGCCCCATGGACTGCATGGGCTGCTCCGTCTGCGTGGGCGTGTGCCCCACCAAGTCCCTGTCCATGGTGCCCCTGGAGCAGGAGGCCGGCCGTCAGCCCGCCTTCGACTACATGGTGGCCAAGGTCACCGAGAAGCCCGAGGTCACCACCACCGCCACCGTCCCCGGCAGCCAGTTCAAGCAGCCCCTGCTGGAGTTCTCCGGCTCCTGCGCCGGCTGTGCCGAGACCGCCTATGCCCGCCTGGTCACCCAGGTTTGCGGCGAGCGGATGTACGTGTCCAACGCCACCGGCTGCTCCTCCATCTGGGGCGGCCCCGCCGCCACCTCCCCCTACACCGTCAATCAGGACGGCAAGGGCGTGGCCTGGGCCAACTCCCTGTTTGAGGACAACGCCGAGCACGGCCTGGGCATCCACCTGGGCCAGAAGGCCATCCGCAACGCCCTGGCCGACAAGACCCGGGCCCTCATCGCGGTGCCCCACACCGTTCCCGAGCTGAAGGAGGCCGCCCAGAAGTGGCTGGACACCATGGACGACGGCGAGGCCAACGCCGAGGCCACCAAGGCCTACATCGCCGCCCTGGAGGACGGCCTGATGACGGTGGACGAGATCGTGGCCTTCACCGCCAGCCCTGCCGCCGCCAAGGTGTTCGGCGCCCAGCTGCCCCAGTTCCAGGCCCACGCCAAGGAGCTGAAGGACTCCGGCGCGCAGTTCTGCGACTGCCCTGCCTGCAAGCTGGCCAAGGAGATCCTGGACCAGAAGGACTATCTGGTGAAGAAGTCCGTGTGGATCTTCGGCGGCGACGGCTGGGCCTACGACATCGGCTACGGCGGACTGGATCATGTGCTGGCCTCCGGCGAGGATGTGAATATCTTCGTGTTCGACACCGAGGTGTACTCCAACACCGGCGGACAGGCGTCCAAGTCCTCCAACCTGGGCCAGGTCGCCCAGTTTGCCGCCGCGGGCAAGGCCATCGGCAAGAAGTCCCTGGCGGAGATCGTGATGCAGTACGGCTATGTCTACGTGGCCCAGGTAGCCATGGGTGCCAACCCCAACCAGACCCTCCAGGCCATCCGGGAGGCCGAGGCCTACCACGGCCCGTCCCTCATCATCGGCTACAGCCCCTGTGAGATGCACTCCATCAAGGGCGGCATGGCCAACTGCCAGAGCGAGATGAAGAAGGCCGTGTCCTGCGGCTACTGGAACTTGTTCCGCTACAACCCCGCCAACAAGGCCCTGGGCAAGAACCCCTTCACCCTGGACTCCAAGGCCCCGGCGGGCGGCTATCAGGAGTTCCTGATGAACGAGGCCCGGTACTCCTCCCTGACCCGCTCCTTCCCGGAGCGCGCCGACGAGCTGTTCAAGAAGAACGAGGAGTCTGCCATGGCCCGTTGGGAGCACCTGCAGAAGCTCATTGAGCTGTATCAGTAATCGCGCATAACCCCGCCGAAGGCGGGGCGGCGCGGGTGCGCCGTAAATTCGGAGCGCAGCGGAGAATTTGCGCAGGGCGGATTCACTCCGCCCGAGCATTGAAATCCAAAGGGGCCCCCGGCGCGTCCGCAGGACGCGTTGGGGAGGCACCTGCAGAAGCTCATTGAGCTGTACCAGTAATCGCGCATAACCCCGCCGAAGGCGGGGCGGCGCGGGTGCGCCGTAAATTCGGAGCGCAGCGGAGAATTTGCGCAGGGCGGATTCACTCCGCCCGAGCATTGAAATCCAAAGGGGCCCCCGGCGCGTCCGCAGGACGCGTTGGGGAGGCACCTGCAGAAGCTCATCGAGCTGTATCAGTAATCGCGCATAACCCGAACCCAAAAGGGGGACGCTTCCGGAAGGAGCGTCCCCCTTTTCGCGCCGGGCGTCAGATCAGATCCTGCTCCAGCAGGGTCCGGAGCTGGCGGCAGCGGCGTTGGCAGCCCTCGGCCAGCTCGCCGTACAGGTCCAGCATATCCTGGGTGTCCCAGTCGTCCGCCGCCATGCGGAAGGCGGTCTCCTGCTGCTGCTCCAGCTGGTGGCGGCGGCGCAGCGCGCCCCAGTAGGACGGGATGGCCGGGGCGGACAGCAGCTCGCTGGGCCAGTACCGCAGTCCGGTGATGAGAAAATACGCCGCCGACAGCTTCCGGGCGCAGCGGTGCAGCTCCCCGGCCAGCGTGTTAAGTACCCGGGCCTCCGTCCCCCGCGCCCGCCGCGCCAGATGGCGGTAGAGCTGCCAGCCCTCCAACGCCTCCATCACCTGGCTGCGCAGGCGGGCGGTGCGGTCGTCGGCGGGGAGAGGCTCCTCCCAGAGCGGCGGCAGGTCGCTGATCCAGCGGGTGCCCTCCGGCTGGGGGAGAGGCTCCGGCGGCTGGGGGGGCTGCTCCGGCTCCGGCGGCTCCGAGGCGGGGGCTTCCTCCGCCGGGGGCGCAGGCTCCGGCTCCGGTGCGGGCTCCGGTTCGGGGGACGGGGCCTCCTCCACAGGGGGCTGCTCCGGCGGGCTTCCGCCGGGGGCCTCGCACTCCTGGGGCAGGCCGCCGCCGTTCAGCCGCATCAGCTCCTCCAGGCACTTGCAGGACAGGTCGCCCTGCATTCCCGGGGGGACGGCCTCCACGGGGGAGACGCCCTCCTCCCGGCCCGCCATCACCCGCTGCCACACCCGCTGGAATACCTCCTGGTCTTTCAGCGAGCATGGAATCATTTCTTCCATGGTCACACCTCCTTTGCCCCCTATTCTATGTTCCGGGGGCAAAAGGTGCCAGCTGACCGGGGACTTTGTGCGCTTTGACGGGCGGGGGGCAAAAACATAGTGAAAAACTATGATTTGTTTTCTTGACAGCCTTTTCCTCCTGTGGTATACTGCAAACCATAGAAACAGACTATGATTTCGCCGGGGGCCAACCCGGGCGGAGTCCGATAGGAGATATGTACTATGTTAGAGCTGAAGCATCTGGCCTTCTCCGTGGAGGAGGAGGCGGGGCAGAAGGACATCCTCCGGGACGTGTCGCTGACGGTGCCCGACGGGGCGTTCTGGGTGATCACCGGGCCCAACGGCGGGGGCAAGACCTCCCTGGCCAAGGCCATCATGGGACTGAACAAGCCCTCCGGCGGGCAGATTTTGTGGAATGGGGAGGACATCACCAGCCTGTCCATCACGGAGCGGGCCCAGCGGGGGATCAGCTACGGCTTCCAGCAGCCCCCCCGGTTCAAGGGCCTGCGGGTCCGGGATCTGCTGGGGCTGGCGGCGGGCAACCCCTTCCTGGGGCGGGCCGAGGGCTGCCAGCTGCTCACCCAGGTGGGGCTGTGCGCGGCGGACTATATCGACCGGGAGGTGGACGCCTCCCTGTCCGGCGGCGAGGTGAAGCGCATCGAGATCGCCACCATCCTGGCCCGGAAGTCCCCGCTGATGATTTTCGACGAGCCGGAGGCGGGCATCGACCTGTGGTCCTTCGCCAAGCTCACCGAGACCTTCCGGTATATCCATGACAAGCGGGAGGCCACCATCATCATCATCTCCCACCAGGAGCGGATCATCGGCCTGGCGGACGAGATCGTGCTGGTGGCGGACGGCCTGGTGTCCGAGCAGGGGCCCCGGGAGGAGATTTTTCCGAAAATTCTGGCCAACACCCAGCCCGGGTGCGCCTTTGTGGGAGAGGAGGGGCAGGCATGAACCATACCGACGCGGAGCTGCTCAAGCAGATCGCCGACCTGGACGGCGTGCCCCAGGGGGCCTACAACATCCGCAAGGACGGAGGGCTGGACTCCCGGCGGAGCACGGACACCATCGAGATCTCCTCCAAGGAGGACAAGCCCGGGATCGATATCCGCATCAAGGCGGGCACCAGGGGGCAGGACGTGCACATCCCGGTGCTGCTCACCCAGAGCGGGCTGTCCGACTTGGTGTATAACGACTTCTTCATCGGCGAGGACTGTGACGTGGACATCATCGCCGGGTGCGGCATCCACAACGACGGCTGCGACACCACCCAGCACGACGGGGTGCATACCTTCTACGTGGGCAGAGGCTCCAAGGTGCGCTATACGGAGAAGCACTACGGCGAGGGGGAGGGGACCGGGGCCCGGATCATGAACCCCCACACCATCGTGTATCTGGAGGAGGGGGCCTCCATCCAGCTGGAGACGGTGCAGATCCGGGGCGTGGACCACACCAAGCGGTACACCAAGGTGGAGGTGGGGGCGGACGCCGAGGCGGTGGTCACCGAGCGGCTGCTCACCCACGGCGGGCAGTTCGCCGAGAGCAAGATGGATGTGATTTTGAAGGGGGAGGGGGCACGAACCCAGGTGATCTCCCGCTCCGTGGCCCAGGACAGCTCGGTGCAGGTGTTCTACCCCCAGGTGGAGGGGAACGCCCCCTGCTTCGGCCATGTCCAGTGCGACTCCATCATCATGGGGCAGGCCAAGGTCAGCTCCATCCCCGCCATCGTGGCCAACCACATGGAGGCCCAGCTCATCCACGAGGCCGCCATCGGCAAGATCGCCGGGGACCAGATTTTGAAGCTGATGACCCTGGGGCTCACCGGGGAGGAGGCCGAGCAGAAGATTTTGGACGGGTTCCTGCGCTGAGGGAGGCCCCGGACAAAACGCCGCACATTATGGGCCGCCGCGGGCCGTCTCGCGGCGGCCCTGTTCCGTGCCCTGGCGGGGGGACGGGCCAGGGGCTGGCGGCTTTTGGAAGCTGGCCCGCAGTCTTTAGGATTACAAGAATATACAAGAAAAACTGCCACTTACGACTATCGGCGTCCCGCCGCTTTAGAGTATCATAAAACGAAATGAGTTGCGCCGGTAGCTCAGCTGGATAGAGCGTCTGACTACGGATCAGAAGGCCGGGAGTTCGAATCTTCTCCGGCGCGCCAGCGGCTCTGAAATTCCCGCCACCGTTCCGTTTCCGGCTGCGCCGAAAACTGCACTATGGCGGGAATTTCTTCGCCTCCAACCGTGACCCGCTTCGCTGGGATCACGGTTGGGAATAACGAGGGACGAAGGACGAGGGACGGGAGACGAAGGATGAAGGACGAGGGACGAAGGATTTGGAGCTGCCTTCGTTGCTGGTTATAGATGCAGGGCATGGACCCGTGAAAACCCTGCCCGGTGGGCGGGGTTTTTTGCGGGAAAAAATTCAGAGGAGGAGACAGAAACGATGCGCCATCTGATTGACTTTGGAGATCTGCCCCGGGAGGAATGGGACGAGCTGTACGCACGGGCGGAACGCATTATGGACGCCCCGGAAAAGCACCTGGACGTTTGCCGGGGAAAGGTGATGGCCTCCCTGTTCTACGAGCCGTCCACCCGCACCAACTTCTCCTTCCAGACCGCCATGCTCCGGCTGGGCGGCACGGTGTTCGGCTTTGCCGACCCCAAGTCCTCCTCCACCGCCAAGGGGGAGAGCCTGAAGGACACCATCAAGATGGTGGCGGGCTACGCCGACGTGGTGGTGATGCGCACCCCCTGGGAGGGGGCGGCCAAGGCCGCGTCCCTGTACTCCGAGGTGCCCGTGATCAACGCCGGGGACGGCGGGCATATGCACCCCACCCAGACCACCACCGACCTGACCACCATCACCCGGCTGCGGGGCTCGGTGGACGGGCTCAGCGTGGGGCTGTGCGGCGATCTGAAAAACGGGCGCACCGTCCACTCCCTCATCAAGGCCATGGCGAAATTCAAGGATATCCGCTTCTTCCTCATCGCGCCGCCGGATCTGGCCATCCCGGAATACCTGCGGCGGTTCATGAAGGACAACGGCCTGCCCTTCCTGGAGGTGTCCGGCCTGGATCCGGTCATACCCCAGCTGGACGTGCTGTACATGACCCGCATTCAGCGGGAGCGGTTCATCGACCCGCTGGAGTACGAGCGGTGTAAGGGCATATACATTCTCACCCGGTCCAAGCTGGCCCGGGCCAAGGAGAACCTGCTGGTGATGCACCCCCTGCCCCGGGTGGACGAGATCGCCGTGGACGTGGACGACGATCCCCGGGCGGTCTACTTCGAGCAGGCCCGGTACGGGATGTTCTCCCGGATGGCCCTGCTGGCGGACCTGGCGAACCAGCCCCGGATACAGCCCGGCCCGGTGGAGATTGGCCACGGCCCGGTGTGCCATAACCCCCGGTGCATCACCCAGACGGAGCACTACCTGCCGCCGCTGGTGAAGGAGACGGGGGGCGTGCGGTGCTGCGCCTTCTGCGACGCGCCGCTGGACTGAGTTACATAATTGACGAGGAGGGGCCGGCGTGAACCGGAACTATGACAACTTTCTGAACCTCACCATGGACACCCGGATCAGGGAGTGCCGGGACGGGTGGTACGCTTTCGAGGACACCGTGTTCTACGGCGAGAAGGGCGGCGCGCTGGCGGACCGGGGGACGATCAACGGCCGGGAGGTGCTGGAGCTGCGGTGGGAGGGGGACACCCTCTGGCACCGGGTAGAGGGGGAGCTGTCCGATCCCGTCCGCCTGGAGGTGGACCGGCTCACCCGCTGGAACAACACCGCCGTCCAGTCGGCGTTCCATATGCTGGACGGATACTATGGGCGGCTGGGCCTGCGGATTGTGGCCATCGGCGTCCACCCGGAGAACCAGTGGTACGAGCTGGACACCAAGGAGCTGCCCCCCGGCCACCTGGAGGAGGTCCAGGCCTTTCTGGACCGGCAGATCCTGGACGATTTCCCGGTGGAGCTGTCCTATGTGAAGGGGGCGGACTACCCGGACCCCAAGTACCAGGGCTATGACGAGGTGCGGATTGTGAAGTTCGCCGATGTGGACACCCAGCCCTGCGGCACCCCCCACGTGAGCCGCACGGGGCAGATCCTGTCCTTCACGGTGCTGGGCAGCGAGCGGTCGGGCCGGGGCACCAAGATCTATACCGCCGTCGGTCCCGCGGCGGAGGCCCGCCTCCGGGGGGATCACGCCGTCCTGCGGCGGCTGGTGGAGCTGTCCGACACCGGGATACCCGACCTGCCGGACAAGCTGGCGGGGCTGCTGGCCTCCTCCAAGGCGTTGAAGAAGGAGAATGAGGCGTTGCGCCGGGAGCTGTGCGGCTATCAGGCGGAGGGGCTGCTGGCGTCCGGGGACAGGCTGGTCTCCTGCGCCGCCAAGGACGCCGGGGAGCTGCGGGCCATGAGCCAGGCGGTGCTGGCCAAGGCACAGCGGGGCGTGGTGCTGATGGCGGAGCTGGACGGCGGGGTGAGCTTTGCCGCTATCTCCCCGGAGGGGAGGGCCCGGGCCTGGATGGACGGGCTGAAGGGCGCGCTGGAGGTATCCGGCGGCGGCTCCCCGAAAATCGTGAGCGGAAAGAGCCCCGCAGGGCCGGAGGAGTTCCGGCGGGCCGCGGAGGGCTTGGAAATTTGATGGGACGCCAATGCTGTCAAAAAGGGCCGGAGAGAGGGGAACTGCCCCTTTCTCCGGCCCTTTTTGATAAAAATTTGACGGAATTGTGATACTGTGCAAATGCTCGCGCGGTTGCGGATGGAAATTTAGCGGAAATATACAATATCAGATGGTGGAAGCGTCCATCTTTTCCGCACAGATTTGGGTACTATAAGGATGGTTATCATTTGTCCCCGCCGGTGCGCGCAGGCGGCGGACAAAAATAATAGTTGCGAAACGCATAAGGAGGAGCCATGAAAGGTATTTGCGTCAGAAGCGAGATCAACCCGCTGAAAAAGGTGCTGCTGCACCGTCCCGGCCGTGAGCTGCTGAACCTGACCCCCGACACCCTGGGAGAGCTTTTGTTTGACGACATTCCCTTCCTGAGAGTGGCCCAGGAGGAGCACGACGCCTTCGCCCAGATTCTCCGGGACAACGGCACCGAGGTGGTGTACCTGGAGGATTTGATGACGGACGTGCTCAGCCTCAATCCCAAGCTGGTGGAGCCCTTCCTGCGCCAGTGGCTGTTCGAGGGCAATATCAAGACCCGGCGCTGGCAGGACAAGTGCCTGGAGTACCTGACCACCAACTTCAAGGGCAAGGCCCTGGTGGAAAAGACCATGGAGGGCATCACCCTGAAGGAGATGGGCGATGCCGCCCGGGCCTACTCCCTCCAGGATCTGGTGGCCCCGCCGGACGATCTGGTGGTGCACCCCATGCCCAACCTGTACTTCACCCGTGACCCCTTCGCCAGCGTGGGCACCGGCGTGTTCCTCCACAAGATGTACTCCGTCACCCGCTGCCGCGAGACGATTTACGCCGACTATATCTTCAAGTACCATCCCGACTTCGAGGGCCTGGTGACCCGCTACTATGACCGGGATCTCCACGCCAACATCGAGGGCGGCGACGTGCTCAACCTCACCGAGGACACCCTGGCCATCGGCATCTCCCAGCGCACCTCCCCCGACGCCATCGAGGCGGCGGCCCGCAACCTGTTCACCGACCCCGAGGCCAGGATCCGCACCGTGCTGGCCTTCGACATCCCCAAGAGCCGCGCCTTCATGCACCTGGACACCGTGTTCACCCAGATCGACGTGAACAAGTACACCGTCCATCCCGCCATCCTGGGCCCGCTCACCGTGTACGAGATCACCCCGGGCAAGGACGATCCCGCCGACCTGCACATCAAGCGGGTGGATTCCGATCTGAAGCATATCCTGGAGACCTACACCCATGTGGACGATGTGCAGCTCATTTACTGCGGCGGCGACGACCTCATCGCGGCGGCCCGGGAGCAGTGGAACGACGGCTCCAACACCCTGTGCATCGCCCCCGGCAAGATCGTGGTCTACCAGCGCAACGACGTGTCCAACGCCATCCTGCGGGACGCGGGGCTCACCGTTCTGGAGATGCCCTCCGCCGAACTTTCCCGGGGCCGCGGCGGTCCGCGCTGTATGTCCATGCCCCTGATCCGGGCAGAATAAGCCTGGAACCCCGGAAGCGGTCCCCTGCGGGGCCTGATCGAAGGCCCCGCGCCGGGACCGGGCCGGCGGCTTCAGAAACCCAACATTTTAATCTAATTTTAGGAGGAATTTTACTATGGGCATCAACATTCGCGGCAGGAGCTTTCTGACCCTGCTGGACTTCACCCCCGCCGAGATCAACTATATGCTGGACCTCTCCGCCGAGTTCAAGCGCATGAAGAACAACGGCGTGGAGCACAAGTGGCTCACCGGCAAGCAGGTGGTGCTGCTGTTCGAAAAGACCTCCACCCGCACCCGCTGCGCCTTCGAGGTGGGTGCCCGGGACCTGGGCATGGGCTGCACCTTCCTGGACCCCGGCTCCTCCCAGATGGGCAAGAAGGAGTCCCTGGCCGACACCGCCAAGGTGCTGGGCCGCATGTACGACGGCATTGAGTACCGCGGCTTCAAGCAGTCCGTGGTAGAGGACCTGGCCCGCTACTCCGGCGTGCCCGTGTGGAACGGCCTGACCGACGCCTTCCACCCCACCCAGATGCTGGCCGACATCCTCACCGTGAAGGAGGAGTTCGGCGACGTGCGCGGCCGCAAGCTCACCTTCTTCGGCGACGCCCGCAACAACGTGGCCAACTCCCTGATGGTGGTTTGCGCCAAGCTGGGGATGCACTTCTGCGCCTGCGGCCCCAAGGAGCTGATGCCCGCCGCCGACCTGGTGGAGAAGTGCAGGGCCGTGGCCGCCGAGACCGGCGCGACCATCGAGCTGACCGATGATGTGAAGCAGGGTGCCAAGGACTGCGACGTGCTGTACACCGACATCTGGGTGTCCATGGGCGAGCCCGACGAGATCTGGGCCGAGCGCATCAAGCTGCTGCTGCCCTACCAGGTGAACAAGGAAGTCATGGCCCAGGCCAAGCCCACCGCCATCTTCCTGCACTGCCTGCCCTCCTTCCACGACCGTGACACCACCATCGGCGAGGACATCTTCCAGAAGTTCGGCATTCCCGCCATGGAGGTTACCGACGACGTGTTCCTGGGCACCCAGGCCCGCCAGTTCGACGAGGCAGAGAACCGTATGCACACCATCAAGGCTGTGATGTACGCGACTCTGAAGTAAGCGTCATGGGGAAGCGGATTGTAGTGGCCCTGGGCGGAAACGCCCTGGGCAATTCCCCTGAGGAACAGCTGAAGCTGGTGAAGGGCACCGCCAAGCCCATCGTGGATCTGGTGGAAAAGGGCTGCGAGGTCATCATCGGCCACGGCAACGGTCCCCAGGTGGGCATGATCAACCTGGCCATGGAGTTCTCCGCCAACAAGGGCGGCGGCACCCCCTATATGCCCTTCCCCGAGTGCGGGGCCATGACCCAGGGCTATATCGGCTACCACCTCCAGCAGGCCATCCAGGACGAGCTGAACGCCCGCGGCATCAAAAAGGCGTGCGCCACCGTGGTCACCCAGGTGGTGGTGGACGAGTCCGACCCCGGCTTCCAGAACCCCACCAAGCCCGTGGGCAGCTTCTACACCAAGGAGGAGGCCGACGCCATCGCGGCGGAGAAGGGCTTCACCTTCGTGGAGGATTCCGGCCGGGGCTACCGCCGGGTGGTGCCCTCCCCCATTCCCAAGCGGATCGTGGAGCTGGACGTGGTGGATCAGCTGGTGGCGGCGGGCAATATCGTCATCACCGTGGGCGGTGGCGGCATCCCCGTGGTGGAGACGGACGGGGGCCTGAAGGGCGTGGCCGCCGTCATCGACAAGGATCGGGCCAGCGCGCTGCTGGCCCGGGACGTGAAGGCGGATCAGCTCATCATCCTCACCGCGGTGGACCGGGTGTGCGTCAACTTTAACAAGCCCGACCAGCGGGAGCTGGCGTCCATGACGCTGGCGGAGGCGGAGGAGTATATCCAGCAGGGCCAGTTCGCCCCCGGCAGTATGCTGCCCAAGGTCCAGTCCTGCATGGAATTTGTGGAGCACAGCGCGAACGGCGGCACCGCCCTGATCACCTCACTGGCGCGGGCGGCCGAGGCGTTGGACGGAAAAACGGGAACGGTGGTTGAAAAGTAAGGAAGATCGTATTATAGTATAAAGGAGAGATTGTCATGGCAGAGAAGAAAAAGAAACGCTCGTTAAATACCTTCCTGATCCTGCTGGCCGTCCTGCTGGCGGTGTCTGTCGTCACCTGGATCGCCAACGGGCAGACCTACACCGGCATCGATGAGGAGACCGGCGAGGCGGTGGAGATGGCGGTGGAGGGCGCGTCCTTCAGCGACATCGTCATGGCCCCCATCGCGGGCTGGCATGACGCCGGGGACGTGATTGGCTTCGTGTTCTGCCTGGGCATTTTCCTGTCCATCCTCAACGCCACCGGGGCCTTGGAAACGGGCATCCACGTGCTGGTGAAGAAGCTGAGGGGCAAGGAGCTGGTGCTGGTCTGGATTCTCATGTTCCTGTTCTCCATCGGCGGCACCACCTACGGCATGGGCGAGGAGACCGTGGGCTTCTATATCCTGCTGGCGGCCACCATGGTGGCGGCGGGCTTTGACCCGCTGGTGGGCGCGGCCACCGTCCTGCTGGGCGCGGGCACCGGCGTGCTGGGCTCCACCATCAACCCCTTCGCCACCGGCGCGGCGGTATCCGCCGCGGTTGACGCCGGCGTCAATGTGAACATGGGCACCGTCTATATTCTGGCTATCGTGCTCTGGTTCGGCACCTTTATCCTCTCCGGCCTGTTTGTCACCGCCTACGCCAAGAAGGTGAAGTCCGGCAAGGGCTCCATTTTCACCAGCGAGCAGATCAAGGAGTGCACCGCGGCCTACGGCACCTCTACCGAGATCGACGACAACGTGCGGCTCACCGGAAAGCAGAAGGCCGTGCTGATCGTGTTCGCCCTGTCCTTCGTGGTGCAGATTCTGGGCTTCATCCCCTGGGCCGACCTAAACGAGGGAATTTACAATGGCCTGGGCTTCTCCAGCTTCCTCACCGGCAACGGTCTGGGCGATTGGTGGTTCGACGACGCGGCCACCTGGTTCCTGCTGATGGGCTTCGTCATGGGCTTCATCGGCCTGGACGACAAGAAGAAGTTCATGCCCTGCGTGATCAACGGCTTTACCGACATGATCTCCGTCAACCTGGTCATCGCCCTGGCCCGCGCCACCACCGTGATCATGGCCACCACCGGCCTGGGCACCTGGCTGGTGGAGGCGTCCATCACCGCGCTCACCGCCTCCGGCCTGCCCGCCCCGGTGTTCGGCTTCCTGGATTACCTGCTCCACGTGGGGCTGAGCTTCCTGGTGCCGTCCTCCTCCGGTCTGGCGAGCCTGTCCGCCCCCATCGTCTCTCCCATTGTGGCGGGCATGGGCTGGTCCGTGGAGACCTCCATCATGATCAACGTGGCCGCCAACGGCTTCGTGAACCTGTTCACCCCCACCTGCGGCTTCATCATGGGCGGCCTGGCCCTGGCCCGGGTTCCCTGGGATGTCTGGGTCAAGTGGTCCGCCAAGCTGCTGGCCATCATCGCGGTGTTCTCCGCCGTGGTGCTCACCATCGGCATGATGGTGCTGAGCTGAGTGAACCCCCATCCCAACAGTTTTTAGCAGCAAAGCGGGAGAGCCGGCCGTATGTGCCCCGCGCATACGGCCGGGCTTTCCTGTGTCCGACTGTCCGATCAGAGAAAGGCTGAAGGTGATCCGTTTGAACCGACCTGCGGCATTGCAGGACAACCTGTCCGCTTCCAGCGACCCCGCCGCCATCTGCTCCTTTGACTATGAGGCCATCCAAGGCCCCACCAAGCCGCTGATCCACCAGTCCGCCCGTTTTATCTACATCAAGCGGGGCCGGGGCGTCATTGAGATCGGCGGCGAGCCCTACGACATCAGGCCGGACACGCTGGTGGCCGTCACCCCCTGGACCATCACGGAGATCACCCAGGTGGAGCAGACCCTCCAGTTTATGTTTATCGTGTACGACTACCACTACATCAACTCCATGCTGAAGGGAATCCCCGGCCTGGAGGAGGACAGCTCAGAGCTGCTGCGCTTCCTGTCCATGGACCCGGTGGTGTACCTGGATTCGGTGCAGGCGGCCTGCATCGACGTTTTGACGGAGCAGCTGCGCTCGGAGCTGGGGGTGGAGTCCACCCGGGCCATCCCGCCCGCGCCCCGGCCCCTGTCCCAGCTCTACATTACCAACAAGCTCATCGAGCTGATGATCCTGTACCGGCGGTACGTCATGGCCGTCCGGGGGGAGAAGGACTACGAGAAGGACATCGCCGCGGAGCGGTCCATCCTCAGCTACCTCTACGCCCACTCCGCCGAGCGTCTCACCCTGGCCAGCGTGGCGGGGGCCTTCTTCATCTCCGAGTCCACCCTGTCCAAGCGGATCGCGGAGACCACCGGAACCACCTTCTCCAAGCTGCTGTCCAGCATCCGCATTGAAAAGACCTCCGACTATCTGGTGTATACCGACCTGACTTTGGACGCCATCGCCACCCTCACCGGGTTTGTGGACGCGTCCCACCTCTCCAAGCATTTTGTGGCCCAGGTGGGGGTGGCCCCCATCAAGTTCCGCAAGATCTACAGCAAGTCCAAAACCAAGTTCAACCGCACCAACAAGGACGTGGCCTACCAGATCACCGACTATATCTACAAGAACTACACCACCGAGAAGCTCACCGCCGGGCAGGTGGCCGCCCAGTTCGGCATTACCGTGGCGGAGATGAACCGGCTGATGCTCTACCACTCCGACATGAATTTCGAGACGCTGCTGAACTTCGTCCGGGTGAACCGGGCCTGTGAGCTGCTGGCCTCCACGGAGTATTACGTCATCGACGTGGCCTTCGAGGTGGGGTACAGCAACATCAAGACCTTCAACACCAACTTCCTGAAGTTCAAGGGGATGACCCCCACGGAGTTCCGGAACCGGATCACCCTCCAAAAGGCGGACGGCAGTGAGGCCGGACGGAATAAAAAATGAATGAAACCGGGGAAACCCGTAAAAATATACGAGATTATACAAAATATTCACCCGCAGCGTATAGCGTACCGGGCGCGGCAGGGATATAATGGCTCCGCTTCCCCGCAGTGGGGCTATACAAAATATGCAAGAATATACAAGGAAAACCCGGTGGAGCGTATAGCGTGCAGGTTGACTCCGGCATATAATTCTCTTATTTATGGGGTCTATGCTCCTTTCACGGGCAGTTGAGAAGGGTTGGTAGTGCGCTCATGAAAAAGAACCGGCAAAAGCTGATCCTGGAGCTGATCTCCAGGCAGCCGGTGGAGACGCAGCAGCAGCTCCAGACGCTTTTGGAGGAAAACGGGGTGCACTGCACCCAGGCCACCCTGTCCCGGGATCTCCACGCCCTGGGGCTGGTGAAGCAGGCGGAGCCTAACGGGCTGATCCGCTACAGCGTCAACCCCCTGTCCATGGAGGACGACGACCTGCGGCGGCTGATGAACATCGCCCGGATGGGGGCGGTGTCTGCCCAGGCCGCCCAGAACATCATCGTGATCCGCACCCTGCCCGGGCTGGCCAACGCGGTGGGGTCCTATGTGGACAAGTCGGAGCAGCCGGGGCTGGTGGGCAGCCTTGCCGGGAACGACACCATTTTATTGGTAATGAAGGATAATGACGCGGCGGGGGAGCTGCTTGCCCGCCTCCAGGAGCTGCTGGAGGGGAAGCGGAGCCTGCCGTGAGGGAGGACATGGCATCATGAACGATTTTGAACAGAAAATTTTCCAGGCCGTGAAGCAGGCCGTTCAGGAGGTCTACGGGCTGGAGCCGGAGGACAATGTGCTGACGGTGGAGGTGCCCCGGGACACCAAGCTGGGGGACTACGCCACCGGGGTGGCCATGAAGCTGGCCAAGGCCCTGCACAAGAGCCCCATGGACATCGCCCAGCCCCTGGCCGAAAAGCTCCAGGAGCTTTTGCCGGAGGCGGAGTCCGTCACCGTGGCCCGGCCCGGCTTCATCAACTTCAAGCTGAAAAGCGGCGCGCTGTCCGCCCTGATCAACCAGGTGCTGGACGCCGGGGACAGCTTCGGCCAGAACAGCTCCGGCGAGGGCGTGCACATCCTGGTGGAGTGGGTTTCCGCCAACCCCACCGGGGATCTGCACTGCGGCCACGCCCGGGGCGCGGCCTGGGGCGACGCCATCTGCCGCCTGCTGGAAAAGAGCGGCTATGACGTGCTGCGGGAGTTCTATGTGAACGACGCCGGAAACCAGATCGTCATGCTGGGCGAGTCCCTGATCTCCCGGTATTTCGAGTGCTTCGGCAAGGAGTACCCCCTCCCCGACAACGGCTACCACGCCGATGATGTGAAGCAGATCGCCCACGATATCGCCAAGCAGGACGGCGACAAGTGGCTGACCGCCGACCCCAAGGAGCGGCTGGAGTACTTCATGCTGGAGGGCAAGACCCGGGAGCTGAAAAAGATCGAGAAGGATCTGGAGCTTTACCGGGTGCATATGCAGTCCTGGATCCACGAGACCTACTTCTACGAGAATAACATGGAGCGGATTAACGCCTGCCTCAAGAAGATGGACGAGATGGGCCTGCTCTACGAGCAGGACGGCGCGCTCTGGCTCAAGACCACCAATTACGGCGACGAGAAGGACCGCGTGCTGCGCAAGAGCGACGGCACCCTGTCCTACCTCACCCCGGACATTGCCAACCACGTCTACAAGATGGAGCGGGGCTACCCCACGATGGTGAACCTGTGGGGCGCGGACCACCACTCCTACGTCACCCGGATGCAGGCCGCCCTCACCGCCCTGGGCTATCCCAAGGGGACCCTGTCGGTGGACCTGATCCAGATGGTGCGCATGGTGGAGAACGGCGTGGAGGTCAAAATGTCCAAGCGCACCGGCAACGCCATCACCCTGCGGGAGCTGTGCGAGGACGTGGGGGTGGACGCCGCCCGGTGGTTCTTCGTGTCCAAGGACATCTCCTCCCAGATGGACTTCGACATGAAGCAGGCCGCCGCCAAGGACAACGACAATCCGGTGTATTATGCCCAGTACGCCTACTCCCGGATGTGCTCCATTTTGAAGAAGGAGGACATTCCCGATTTCCACCGGGAGGACAGCTATGACCGCCTCACCGACGAGAAGGAGCTGCTGCTGCTGAAGATGATGGGCGAGTTCCCCGGCCTGGTGGCCAAGGCCGCCCGGATGCGCAAGCCCAACATTGTGGCGGACTATATCCTGTCGCTGGTGAAGCTGTACCACAGCTATTACAACAGCACCCGGGTAAACAACCCGGAGGACCCCGAGCTGACCAACCAGCGGCTGGGGCTGGTGAAGGCACTCCAGGTCACCCTGCGCAACGCACTGGAGCTGCTGGGCGTGACCGCGCCGGAGTCCATGTAAAAGTGAATAGGGGGCGGCCCGTTCCGGCGGGCCGCCCGGTATGCGCCCGTAGTTCAATTGGATAGAGCGTCAGATTCCGGTTCTGAATGTTGGGGGTTCGAGTCCCTTCGGGCGTACCACACAGAAACCCCCGCAAACCGTTGGTATTAACGGCTTGCGGGGGTTTCTTCATGTCCAGCCCTGCAAAATCAAGTGGCAGATTTTGACCGCATATGGCGGTTTTGGTGGTGGAAAAGGTGGTGGAAAAATTTTTACCACCCCCGGTTCTCCGGGGCTAAGTTGTAATCAACGTACTGTTGGAAGTAGGCCCGCAGCTCCGGGTCGAAGAAGATGGCGGTCAGTACCGAACACTTCTCCAACCCCTGCTCCTCCATCGTCCGGTATCGCTCGTCCTCCATCACCGTTTCAAATTCCTCCTCCATATCCTTGTAAATCTTGGAGAGGATGATGTTGTGCGGCCTGTTGTACCTGGCGGACAGCAGATCCAGCTTCTCGCTCACCGTCCGCATCCAACGCTTCTGGGAGGCCACGCCGGGGGCGGCCTCCACCTGCTCCCCGCCGGGTGGGAGGGCTTTCAGCTCGTTCCGCCCCTGCTCCACCACATCCATCCGCTGGTTCAGCGTCTGCACGGCGGCGGTCAGTGCCTCCATGGTGGCGGCGATGGGCTGAAGGACGGCTTGCAGGGCGGCGGCCTCCAACCCCTGGGGTGCGGCCCCGGGGGCGATGTACGCCCCGTGCTTGCGGATGGTGGGAAGGACTTCCGCCGTCACCCACCGCTTGAACTCCTTGGCCTTTTCCAGCCTGCTGGAGAAGATCAGGCTGTATACGCCGCTCTCGTTGATGATGGTCAAATTGGGGTTGCCGGGGGTTCCGTCGCAAAACGCGACGGTATTCTTATCCTCATCGTCAACGTGCTTTGCCAGCGCATCTCGCGGATTGCTGTACCCCAGCGCGGTAGCCATATCCTTGCCCACGAACCACGGCTCTCCGTCCACCTCTACCGCCCGGATCTCCCCGAACTCGGGGTTGTTGAAAATCTGAAGGTCGGTCATGACATCGCCGCCCTTCTCTGCATAGCGCGGGCGTTGGTAAAGCTGATAATTTTTCCGCCGCTCCTATATTCTACAATAACTTGTCTTTTTACAGTAGCCGCAAGTGCTTCTACAACATCCTCATAGCTGAGGATATAGATCTCATGAAGATTCTTGTACTCCGTCCATGGACGGTAATCATCGTTCCGTGCCGGGAAACGCTCGGGCATTCTGACAACAGACATTTTGAAAAACCTCCTTGAAATTCCCCGGAGGTTCGGCTATAATGGATTTAGCCTCCTTCGGGTGGTGACATAAGGCAATCGGGGTTTGCTTTCCACGGCTTCCCGGTTGTCTTATTTTTTTAGTTGTGCGTTCTGTTCCTGAATGCCCATTCGCACCACCTCGGATCGACTTTTCCCAGTTATCTCACAGCACTCATCGAGCTGTGATAGCGTTTCCTGGTCAAGCCTCACTCGAAGCATGAAATCTTTTGGGCTTTCAGAAAAAGGACGCCCTTTTTTCGCAACCACACATTCACCCCTTTCTTGTTGCTACGATAATTATATACTGTAGCAACAAGAAAGTCAAGAGGTTTTTCAAAAAATTAAGGGCACTTAGTGCTGCATTGGTTTCCGGCAGGATTTTGCCGATCTCAATCCAGCTTTCCCATCCGATCCAGCACAGTCATGGTACGGCAGAAATCCTCGGACACGTTCAATCCGTCCCCGGTGCCCTGGAGTGCCCCAGCGTTCACCAGCTTCTCCACCGTGGGCCTGTACCACTCCGGCACATCGCCCAGCGTTTTGTAATACTTCATCTCGTCCACCTCCTTTTCAGGCTCGGGATCCGGGTCTGGTGCTTCATGCGGCACAAGTGCCCAGTCCGGACGCCCGTAGCCCTTAATGCTTTTCCCGCCAATTACATACCGTCCGGCCCGGACAGCGGACGGGTTCCCGGCGTTGCCCTCGATGGTATGTACGTAACCGTTTTCCACCTTTGAGACAATTCCGGTATGCCATGTGGTTTTGCTGTCTCCGAAAAAGATTTGATCCCCCGGCTCCGGCGAGGAGAACAGCCGCCCCATCTGCTGGTAATATTTCAGCGACCACCCCGTTCCGGCCCCCAGGGACTTGTCCGGCTGGCACAGCAGCTTTTGCCCCAGCGTCCGCCCGAAGGTGGTGACAAAGCACCAGTCCACGAACACATCGCACCAGTCGTAGCCGTTCTTTTTTCCGTTGTAGAAGTCTCCCAGCGCGTCCAGATCCCGGGCGTACTTGTTCCACTTTCCGCTGGTGTTGCTCTTGTATTCGTCCAGCTGAGCATTAGATCGTTTGCCCATGTACCCCACTTGATCCGCCGCTGTGCCGATCAGCCGCTCCTGCGCCGTCATGCCTCCACCTCCGGCAGCCCCGCCACGCTGGTGAGCAGGGACAGCACCCCCGCCAACGCCGCCGCAGACGCCACCACCGCCCAGTTCACCTCGCTGAGCACCGCTGCCGCGCCGATGGTGGCCACCGCCGTCTGCGCCACCGTCCGGACGGCCCGAACCGCCGCCGCGTGGAACCATTTCTTTGTTTTCTCACTCATATGTATCTTCTCCTTTCTCAGTTCAGCCCCGGCATACCCGCCGCGAGCCACGCCACCACCGCCAGGGCGGCGGCGTAAATCAGCTTGTCCACCAGGCCGTCCCACCGCTTGGCGGGCTTGTCCGCCAGGGCCTGGGCCGTTTCGGTCAGCGCGTCCAGCTTATCGTCCATGCCGTCCAGCTTGGCCTTCAGCGTGGCCCCGCTCTGCTCCAACGCCCCGATGCGGTCAAACATCTGGCGGTGGGTGTCGGAGGAGCTCCCCCGGTATCGGTCGAACTCCCTTTCCAGCGCGTCCACCCGGGCGGACACCGGGCAGTCGCTGGGATTACAGTTGTCGTGCATTGTGCTCACTCCTTACTCAGCAGCTCCGTCAGCTCCGCGTATTCCGACCCGGACAGCTTGTCCGCCGCGAAAAAGATGTCCAGCTTCTCCGCCATCCCGGCGGTCTGGCCCCGCTCAATCATGCGCTTCAACGTTCGGTACAGCATTACATTTCACCCCCTTCCGAAAGGCCCAGCTCCATAAGGGTTAGGCGGTACTCGTGGTCGATGAGCATGGCGGCGGTGTCCTCCGCTTCAGTGGGGCTTGGCTCCGGAGATGCACCATCAGAGGCAACGGGAGCCAGGGGGCGATACTGCCGTACCCCGTTTACCTCGACCTCCACGTATCCACTACGGGGCGGGAGTGTCGGTCTGCTGATTGGCATTTAGATTATCCTCCTTTGCTTTGATGTAGGTGTAAGTGGTTGAGTGGCTTATGGCTGGGGTGCACATAACCGGGAAACGATACGGTACACCGCCTAATGGGGCAATAAATACATCATCAGAACTTGTGATATTACCTTTTAACGAGTTGTTCTTGCTGAAACTCGCAACAGGAACAGCATCTTTATTGGACAGCCTATCTAAGGCTTCCGTAGATATTTCATCCAAAATAAAAAGACCATTACTACTATGCGGAAAATAGTATTTCCCGGCGTATTTCGCAATAAATCTAAGGTTTTGTGCGGTGGATATCATCGAGGAAATAACGCTGTTGTTTGGATATAAAGAATCAATTTTGTCAAATGCACTACCGTTGTCCACAGCTCTCGCCAGATCTGTCCTTAAAATGTTTCCGTCTCCGTCAACTTCAAAGAAGCCGGAATATTTTACATAAGGACCGTTGTTTGCATTTGGGCTTGAAGAAGCCGCGAAGAAAAACATGGCAACATCGTTTGAAGCACACAATCCATATACAGAGTATGAAAATGAATACGGAGTGTGATTGAAGTCATACTCATATAGTTCGGTTCCAGTCCATTCTGTGGCGTCACTGTTCAGGGAAAACAAAAACGCCTTCTTCTGTTGAGAATGGGTTCCAATGGAGTACAGCTTGTTGTTTAAAATAAAAGATTTACTCGTTTCAAACGGAATAGAATTCCATTCGGCGTATTTGGGCAACGCAATGGAATCTTCAAAAACCAGGTTGTTATTGAAAATTGCATACTTGAATATCTTCTTATTGTTGCTGTAGCACCAAAACTGTTCAGGGCTTTTAATCTCAACAAACACAATATTGTCAAACGAAGGGGTTTCGGATATCTGCTCAAAGAGCGACCAGCTTTTCTGCGCCACAGGATCTCCATCGCACCGAAGCAAAGCAAGTCTGCCCTTGGTCTGGGCTTTAAAACTGCTAAAAAAGTATAAAATACCGTCAACTTCCCCAGCCCAGGAGAATGTATAAAAAGAAGTATTATATGCAGCGTCCAACTCCATCGCGGTTTCTTGCAGCGTGATCACATTGCATACCTTTATTGTTATTTTGAAATCGTTTGAAGGGCTGGTCACACTGTACAAAAAGTCTTTGTGCGCAAAATGCGGATTGGGTATACTGGGCCCTAAATTATACAGATCATTGTATATATTCGCGGTAATCCCAGGCGTAATCTTTCTTAGAGCCTGTTTAAAATCTATCAAAACGCCATCCCGGCACATCTTTTTCCGCTGGGCCGCGTTGACTTGACTGGAAATACACAAAGTATTCCTGCGTCAAATCGCCTTGCCCAGCAAAAAAATCTGCGCCTGTCTGGCATTCCGCCAGATTTTAAACAGGCTCTTAGATCCGGATAATCCTCCGCCCGCAGGATATCCCCATTACACAGCAGCCACTCCTCCCCAAGGTCGGTGCGCCAGGTGGTCAGCGTATCACCCACCTGATATCCGCTGGCCTTGGACTGCTCCTTGATGGCCCCATCCAGCACCTCAAAGTTCTCGCTGATCTTATCAATCTCCAGCGGGTCGCTGTCCTCCGGCAGATTCAAATGAAGGTTCTCCGAATAACGCATAATTTCATCCCTTTCTTGTGGCGCAGAACGCAAAAATCCGCCCTGTCCCGGTTGACAAAGCGGATTGGCATCGGTATAATGAACACAGAAGGACGCCGCTACGGCGGTTAGCCTCACCAAGTCAAGTCAAACTAAGTTGACCGCTCGGGGCCATCCGGGCGGTCAACACGCTTTCTGGGCCGTGGCAATCATCAATGTGAGCGCGGCAACGGCCCACACAACGTACCGCAGGACTTTCGCCCAGCGTCCACTTCCCATAAGCATCACCTCCCCCATTTGGATTTGCCCAGGGGTTCAAACGGTGAGCTAACCGCCTTTATGTAACAGCGTCCTTCTGATGGCAGTATACCATCGCCCGCCGCCCTTTGTCAAACTCTGTCGGTTTCGCCGCCCTCCGGGGCGGTTTTTTCATCCCTTTCTCAGCGCGGACGCCCCGCCCCACTCCAACGGCTTCGCCCCGCCCCACGTCCGTTTTTTCACCTTCGCCAGCCCCCAGGTGCCCTTACCCCGGAACAGCATCAGCGTCCGTCCTGTTCCATACAGCCGCAGGCCGTCCGGCTCCCACAGCAGGTTTTCCGCCGCCAGGGTGACAGCGACATCTGCGTCCCCCGTGGAGCGGACCGCCAGACCGCGCAGGGCGGACATGGCGTTGGCCGGGGTCAGCTCTTTCAGCTGGTACACCAGCTCCCCAGGCGTTTCCTCTGTCCATCCGGTTCCCGTCCAGGTGATCTTGTCCAAGTCCCCGGACAGCAGGACGATAAGCCGGGGGAGATATTGGATCAGCTCGACCTTCATCCCATCCGCCGGGGTGCCCGTCTCATTGTCCCTGGTGTCCAGATAGCCATAGCTGCCCACCCTGTCCCGAACCGTCTCCGTCTCAAAGGCGGGCCACGCCCGGATGAGGGCCAGCAGGTTGTACTCGATGGCGTTGGCCCCGCTGAAGTCCAGCGGCTCCTCCGGGGCGGGAAGCCGGGGGATACTACACCCAGCGCATCGCGGAAACCGAGGGCTGGACCATGGCCCGGATGTAC
>ERZ779632.193-NODE-193-length-40206-cov-8.482977_pt1 | contig 40206 bp, 33 predicted proteins | sample MGYA00514194_ERZ779632 | MGnify/ENA primary metagenome ERZ779632 (study PRJEB29562, sample SAMEA4376704) | mouse gut metagenome | isolation source: Cecum | study: EMG produced TPA metagenomics assembly of the A DSS colitis mouse model was used to assess the... | reverse complement strand
ATCCCGAAAAGAAACCGCAGGAGGACGGCGCGCGGAAGCAAGAAGAGACGGATCAGAAGGATGCTGCCATGCCGGAGGAAGAAAAGTCTGCGGGAACCCTTGCCGCACTGCATATATCCGTGGAGGAGGCGGAGCGGCTGATTGCAGAAAAGAAAGAGGGCGAATTACTGGCGGGAGCGTTGAAAACGGGGGATTTGCAGATTGCCGTCCACAATGATTTTGCAGACGGCAGACAGGAAAATTTCGGCGTTTACGGTTTAGAATCCGCTGCGGGGCAGCTTTTAAGCGGGGAGGAAGAGCTTTTGATGCTGCAGGGTGAGCTGCCGGTGGCTCTGGATCTTTCCATTACGGATATGGAGGGGAAAGCGCCGCAGGAGATAAAAGCTGCATTTGAGGAAAAAAAGCTTCCCGGCATGACGGTCGGACGGCACTTTGAGGTGACGCTGGAGGAGACAAAGAACAATAAAACAAGATCGGTTTCTGAGATTTCGGAAGAAATAAAGGTGGTGATTCATGTTCCGAAGCCATTGCAGGCAGAGGACAGGAGGTTTTATGTGCTGAGGCTCCATACGATGAGGGATGGGAGTCAGGAGCTTGCGCAGCTGGTGGATGAGGATGAGGATCCGGCTACGATCACCTTTTCTACCGATAAATTTACGCCCTGTGCAATCGCTTACATGGACTGGGAGCCCGAGGAAGCGGTGAGCTCTGATCATAAGCCCGGCAAGGACAGCAGCATGCGGAATGCGGCCGGAATAGCGATTGTGGTGATGGCGGCGATTGTGACGGCGACTGGAATATGGTATATTGCCGGAAAGAAAAGAAAATGAATCGCCGGAAGGAAGAGAAGGTGAATGGCGTTGCTCCATGCGGTCATTTATGGTACGATGAAAACGGAGGGCGTGATTTATGAAATATGATGTGATTATTATCGGTGCGGGGCCGGGCGGTATTTATTCGGCTTACGAGCTGACGCAGAAAAGAAGGGATTTAAAGATAGCGGTATTTGAATCGGGGCACGCGTTGGAAAAGCGGCGCTGTCCCATAGACGGCGATAAAGTAAAATCCTGTGTGGGTTGCTCCAGCTGTTCAATTATGAGCGGATTTGGCGGCGCGGGCGCTTTTTCAGACGGAAAGTATAATATTACCAATGACTTTGGAGGGACTCTTCACGAGTATGTAGGGAAAAAGCAGGCCATTGAGCTGATGCGCTATGTGGATGAGATCAATATGAAATACGGCGGTGAGGGGACGAAGCTGTATTCTACGGCAGGCACGCATTTTAAGAAGCTTTGCCTGCAAAACAACCTGAATCTGCTGGATGCCTCCGTGCGCCATTTGGGGACGGATATTAACTATGTGGTATTGGAAAATCTTTATGCGGAATTGAAGGATAAGGTGACTTTTTACTTCGATACGCCGATCAGAGCGGTAGAGCGGACCGAGAGCGGATTTCGTGTCATTGCCGATCAGGAGGCTCATGAATGTGACAGGTGCGTCATATCCGTGGGGAGAAGCGGAAGCAAATGGATGGAGAAGGTATGCGAGGATCTTGCCATCAGAACGAAATCAAACCGAGTGGATATCGGTGTGCGGGTGGAAATTCCGGCGGTAATCTTTTCCCACCTGACGGACGAACTGTATGAGAGTAAGATCGTTTATCGGACGGAGAAGTTTGAGGATAATGTGAGAACCTTCTGTATGAATCCGCACGGAATCGTGGTTACTGAGAATACAAACGGGATTGTGACGGTAAACGGCCACAGCTATGAGGGAGTGGAGAAACAGACGGAGAATACAAACTTTGCCCTGCTTGTGGCGAAGCACTTCTCGGAGCCTTTCAAGGACAGTAACGGATACGGGGAGAGTATTGCAAGGCTTTCCAATATGCTGGGCGGCGGCGTCATTGTACAGCGGTTTGGCGATCTGGTACGCGGTCGAAGGAGTAACGCGAAGCGGATTGCGGAGGGCCTGATTGAGCCGACTCTTGCAGCGACGCCGGGCGACCTGAGTCTGGTGCTGCCCAAACGGATTCTGGACGGCATTATTGAGATGATTTATGCGCTTGATAAGATAGCGCCGGGCACTGCAAACGACGACACGCTGCTCTATGGTGTGGAGGTGAAATTTTATAATATGGAAGTGGAGATCGACGAGCATCTCGAGACAAAACACAAGGGACTTTATATTATCGGGGACGGCAGCGGTGTGACACATTCTCTGTCGCATGCTTCTGCCAGCGGCGTGTTTGTTGCGAGAGAGATTGATCGGGCATCAGGTAAATAAAAAAAGGGGGACAGAACAGATGAGACTTGGAGCATTGGAGGCAGGCGGCACGAAGATGGTTTGCGCCATCGGCAATGAAAACGGGGAAATTATGGAGCAGGTTTCGATTCCTACGGAGACGCCCGAAATTACCATACCGAAACTGCTTGCATTTTTTAAGGGGAAAGAGATTGAGGCGCTTGGCATCGCCTGCTTTGGTCCGATTGATGTGAACAGGGATTCCGAGACATACGGTTACATCACGACGACGCCGAAGCTTGCATGGCAGAATTTTGACATGGTGGGAACGTTTAAAAAGGAACTTGGCGTGCCGGTTGGGTTTGACACAGACGTCAACGGTTCTGCGCTTGGCGAGTATACCTGGGGGATCGCGAAGGGGCTGCACAGCTGTATTTATATTACCATCGGCACCGGCGTAGGTGTGGGCGTGATCGTTGATGGGAAACTGCTGCACGGCATGATGCACCCGGAGGGGGGCCATGTTCTTTTAAGCAAGCTTCCCGAGGATACTTACGAAGGCTTCTGCCCTTTCCATAAAAATTGTATGGAAGGACTTGCGGCGGGGCCTGCAATTGAGGGCAGATGGGGGAAAAAGGCCATCGACCTTGCCGACAGGCCGGAGGTCTGGGAGATGGAGGCGGAGTACATTGCGCAGGCGCTTGTGGATTATACCATGCTCGTTTCTCCCCAGCGCATTATACTTGGCGGCGGCGTGATGCATCAGACACAGCTGTTGCAGCTGGTGCGGGAGAAATTTAAAACGTTATTAAACGGTTATATCAGGACAAAAGAGCTGGAGGATCTGGACAGCTATATTGTAGTGCAGAGTCTTGACGATAAGCAGGGCATTATGGGAGCGTTAAAGCTTGGTATGCTGGAGCTGGAGAGATAGATAATGGATGCCCTTGGAGCGAGTCAGTTCCCGGAAAAATAATCCTGTAAATATTCAATCAGCACCTGCGCTGCCCGGCGATGCGAGAGCACGCCGGGATGATCGTTAGAGCCCACTGTTTGGGCCGTCGTGTTCGGCAGCTGTAAAAAGATGAGATTGTGGTCGCCGTTTTCTTTGGTGTAACGGCTGATAGCGTCGTTGATGGCTGTAGTCAGGTCATAACCAAGCATGCCATAACACCAGATAATGTGCGCCTGCGGATTGTGTCTGCGAAGCGTTTTCAGGAAAGATATTACCGCATCCTGAAAGCGCTTCAGGTCGTCCGCCTGAAAAGTGCCGTCAGGATTCAGGCGCTGCTTGAAGGTTCGGCCTGTGGCGGGATCGTGCCAGGCAGGCTGCTGAAAAGCAGAAGCGTCGTTGGTGCCAAGATTGACGATCACAGCGTCGATTTTTCGCAGAGAAAAATCATAGGGCTTAAATGCGCCCAGACTTTCATTTCGTTTGCCGCAGCAAAGGCCGCAGAGCTGCTCGTAGCGGGAGGGGATATTGGAGTCGGGATTGTTATCCCAGCCGCTTAGAACGCCCCAGCCGCCTTTGGAGATTATAAAAGCATCCGCGCCGAGGGCTTCTGCTGTCATTTTCGCGTAGTCGCGGCTGTAACTCATATACATGGGAATCCAGTCTGCTTCACCAATTGCGCCGTAGGTTCCTTCGCCGGAAGTAATGCTGTCGCCCACAAATTCAAGCGTATACTTTCCTTTTGCCACGGGGTGAAAATCCCCGTCCGTCTGAAAACCATGGACGATCAGACAGCAGTCCTCGTCCTCTGTCATGGCCTGCAATTCTCTTGTAAGGCGCACATTTTTCACAGTGTCCGGTGTCATGCCCCGAAACAGACACAGGGAGCAGGTTCCCGTCATGAGCATCTGGCGGCTCATCAGTTCTCCGTTTATTTCCACCGTAACCCACATTTCCAGGTTCTGCCAGCTGACTTCCAGGTCGGCCCACAGCTCTGCGCCGGATACGTTCAGTTCCACTGCGCTTCCGTTAAAGAAGAGCGGCAGAGGGTTTGCTCCGGGAACGGTGCGGCCGTGTACTTTGTAGTGGGGGATTTCGTTTAAAGCATATTTTTTCAGATTATTCATAAGGCGCTCCTTTTATTATAATTTGTTTTCGTCTATCATCGCGTCCAGATATCCTCTGTCCCAAAGCAGAATCCGCAGCTTCTTTGCGGCCTCTACCGCGGGAGCGGTAAAGTACTGGTTCGTCATAATGACGCCCACCATGCGCTCGTAGTAGGCAAGTCCGCCATAGGTACACAGCACTGCTTCTACACCTACGGGAGCAGTATGGCGTTTGCACTGAACTGCGTAGGTGACGCCGTCCTTTTCCGCCAGAATATCCACGCCGAAATCGCCGCTTCCCCGTGTCACCTCTACGTCGATAAAGCCCTGCGCTTTCAGAAGATCCGCGCAGAAAAATTCAAATTCATGGCCTTCCAGCTCGTCCATTCTGCTGATGCGGCGGTCCCGTCTGTGGCGCAGAAATACATTTATTAAAATGGTAAGAACCGCCATAAAGGCGATCAGGCCGATCAATGCGGCCAGAACAGTTAAATTGGATTGCGGCATGAGTACCTCTTTTTGTGCTTAATATGACTACAACTCAGTATAGCACATTGCCTTTCTGGGATAAACATGATTTTTCCCGCATAGATTTTTATAAAAGTATTTCGTGAGCGTACCTATGGCATCTGTTCTGTCCAATATATCCAATATTATTATTCCGGTGATTCTTTTTTATATTGTAGCTTACGGTATCTCCAACCGTTGTAATGTGTATGAGGATTTTATCAAAGGCGCAAAAGACGGTTTTCATACGGTAATACAGATCATGCCTACGCTGATCGGCCTTATGGTGGCTGTGGGTGTTTTAAGGGCTTCGGGATTTTTGGAATTTGTCGGAGGACTTTTTGGCGGTGTGGCGGGAAGACTGGGATTTTCCCCTGAGCTTGTGCCTCTTATGTTTGTGAAGATGTTTTCTTCCTCGGCGGCTACCGGGCTTGTACTTGATATTTTTAAAAATCACGGGCCGGATTCCCTGATCGGGCTTACGACTTCTATCATGATGAGCTGTACGGAGACAATCTTTTACACCATGAGCGTATACTTTCTTGCGGCAAGAGTCACCAGAACGCGTCACACTTTAAAGGGCGCGCTGCTTGCCACGTTTGCGGGGATTGCGGCGAGCATTGTGCTGGCGGGAAGACTGGTGGGATAAAAGCATTTGACCTGTGCCGGAAAAGGAGATATTCTGGTATGGGAAGAATATGATGATTGCTCGGATGCATAAGAGAGGCTGCGCTGTGAGAAAAGTTGTAACGCTGTTTTTATCCTTTTTTAAAATCGGCATATTTACATTCGGGGGCGGCTATGCCATGATTGCCCTGCTGAAAAATGAATTTGTTTCAAAAAAGCAGTGGATAACAGACGATGAATTTCTTGATATGGCGGCTATAGCGGAATCTACACCGGGGCCCATAGCCATAAACTGCGCCACCTATATTGGCTGTCGGACAGCCGGATTCGGCGGCGCGCTGGCTTCGACGATTGCGGTCTGTATTCCTTCTTTTGCGATTATCTATCTTATTTCCTCCTTCTTTGAAAATTTTTTGGAACTGTCCTATGTGAGCTATGCGCTTGACGGGATACAGGCCTGTGTGGTATATCTGATCCTTTCTGCCGCCACACAGATGATAAAGGGTGCGCATAAAACGCTGTTTAACATGGTGTTGGGAATTATGGTATTTGTTACAATGCTCGCCTTTTCCGTCCTGTCTGTGGATTTTTCGACAGTTTTTTATATTCTGATCTGCGGAATGATGGGGGTTGCGGCGTATTTGATTCAATTAAGGCGGCGAAAGAAGGATAAGAAATGATTTATCTGCAATTATTCTGGGAGTTCTTAAAAATTGGCGCGGTTTCTTTTGGCGGCGGCTATGGTATGATAGCGTTGATACGGGAGGCAGTACTGAAAAACAACTGGATGTCGGAGAGTGAGTTTATGGCGTTTATTGCCGTTTCCGAATCCACGCCGGGGCCTCTTGCGGTGAATATGGCTACTTTTGTGGGCGCTTCACAGGGAAATTTCCCAGGCGCGGTTCTTGCTACGCTGGGCGTTATAACGCCTGCCTTTATCATAATACTGCTTGTTACCGTCTGTATGAACAATTTGTTAAAGTATGCCGGTGTCAATGCTTTTCTTGACGGTGTCCGACCCTGCATTGCGCCGTCTCCTGTTTTGCTGATTATATTGTCTGCATGTCTTGGAATCGTGGTGAATGTTGTGTGAAAGATGCAGGCTGCCGGAGATCACGGCATTTGACATCATGATATAATACAGAAACGGCGCCTTGCGGGCGCCGTTTCTGGTGTGTGAGAAGGATAGAAATGTTGGTTCAAATATATGTCAACAGGCGTTTGGTAAAACGCGCTGTTTTGGTTAGTCGAAGCCGATCGGCACCAGGTCAGCACCGGCGACTTCATTGTAAGTGTAGTATAACCACCGCCAAAGAATCTTAGTATGTAATTCCTGCGGGCCGAATATTTTGGTCCGGCTCTGTCTTAACTGGCTCTGTCTTAACTACAATTATTACTATACAGACTATTTGTGAATGGGATGTGTCAGAATTCGAAAGAAAAACGAAAGAAATTATAAACTGCAATTTTATAATTAGTACTTTGGGGAGAGGAATAATTCCTCAAAAAGTTTGACTTTCAAACTATTTTTTGATACACTGAATTGAAAACAGGTTGCGCTGACTTGGAGGACGCGATGAACATCAATCATACATTAAACGAGGTGTTGGTCAGGCTGTTCCGTGATATTAACACACTGGAAGAGCGGGCGATCCGAACGGAAGAATACCGTGACGTGACGTCGAACGATATGCACGTCATGGAAGCGATTGGCCCGGAGGGGGCAAAGAATATGACCAGTGTTGCGAGGGAGCTGGAGGTTACCACGGGAACACTGACCATATCGGTCAACAGCTTGGTCAAAAAAGGCTATGTCAACAGAACCCGCAGTGAGGAGGACCGGCGGGTTGTGTTGATTTCTCTTTCGGAAAAGGGCCAAAAGGCCTACCTTCATCATCGCAGGTTCCACGAGGAGATGATTGAGGCGGTTCTGAAAGAACTTACAGGGGAGGAACAGCAGGCTCTGGAAAAGGCATTGTCAAAGCTTACCCGTTTTTTCAGGGAAGTCTCCTGATTCTCCCAGACGGCCAGGCGTCTGGCAAGCGTTCTGAAATCTGCCGGGCCGTTTTGCAGCAGAAACGTATGAAACTTGTATAGAAATTCCGTGTTATCGTAGGTGGCGGTTACCGGGTCGGTATCAGACCAGAGGACGGCCGCCTGTCTTTTTAATTCCAGAATTTCCAGATATCCCAGGTAGTATTTCAGATAATTGCAGGGTTCCTCCGCAATATACTGATAAAGGGCGGAGAGGTTTGCGTTGTCGTTTATTCCAAGAGCAAAGCAGAGCTTCTGTACATCCGCCAGAGTAGCGTTGTCATAGTGGATGGCAATATCCAAAAGAGAATAGAGACCGAGCCGGAACTGGCGGTCCAGGCGGCACACCTGATAGTAGGCGGCCGCCTCGGGGTGTGCCTCTCCTGCCAGTTCGACAGCGTTGTCGTAGGAGGCCAGCTCCACATACATTGCCCAGCCCTCTACAAAGCCGCCATAGTACAGGACGCTGCCAAGCGGAAGAATCCCTTCCTGATCCTGATAGCGTTTGCTGTAAACGGTCTGATAGAGATGGCCGGGATAACCTTCATGGGCCAGTGTGGTGTAGAGGGCGAGATCGTCCTGTGTGTCCTTTGCGTTCAGATAGATCAGGTTTTCGCAGATGTTGTCGATGGGCGGCATCATATAGAAGGCGGGTGCGCTGTAGGCTTCCATACTGGCATCCACATATTTTATGGTGGAGTGAATGGGCGCGCTGTTTTCATCTGCGGGAATGGAAGGATATTCACTGCCGATTTTGGCCTGTAAGCTTGAGAGGATTTCCTCCGGCGTCATTTCCGGCATAAGGGAAGGGTTTTCAACAATCATATTTTTCAGGCCGGGATTGGCGGCAAGAAGCGTAAACAGAGATTCATAGTTAAATCGTATATCTCTGGCCAAAAGCTGTTTGATTTCGGATATATCGCGATAGGAGCCGGTGCGCAGACGAACCAGCGCCTGGTAATATTCTCTGCCGTTTTCCTGACCTGCCAGCCCGCAGGTATCTTTTCCGCTTCCCTTTAATAAGGTCAGTCCGTCGGCCAGATGATCGTAAGCGGGAGCAAGAACTGTGGTCAGCAGGCGGTCGTGTTCGGAAGCGTAAGAAGCCGCTTCTTTTTCCGACAGAATATTTTTCTCCACCAGCCGTTCCAAACGGTCCCTGAATGTAACAGCCAGAAAGTGCGTGCCGTTTTCCAGAGAGGTGGGGTCCAGAATGTGGGTACACTGAGCAATGACGCGATCCGCAGTTCTATCAGACATAAAAAGTCCGGCCTGTGCTTTCTCAGTTTCGTACAGGAGAAGCCCGTTAAAATATTCGGGAATCTGGTCGAGAATTGACAGATAGTTTTGAATATCAGCCTTGTCGTCCAGGCGATATTCGGAAAGCAGCACAGGAAGCTCCGAGGCAACGCCTGATGAGGGAGAAAGAGGCTCCGAAAGATAGGGATAGGCTGCGGCGCCGGCTGAGGCGGTAAGATAGCTGTCTAAAAGGCCATAGAGGTTTTCGTTTTCGGCCGACAGGCATTCGGGGTCTATTGCGCTTAAACATTCTTTTGCTCTGGCAAGCGCATAGACGTCATTGGCAGCCGATCCGGCCTGATAAACGGGCAGGGTGAGGGAGCGCTCGTCGATACCGTAAGAGGACGGATTGTCAATGGTATAATGAAAATGAATGGGATTTGCCTGCACCTCGTCCAGAAAAAACTCCTCTGCAAATGCGGTAAATTTTGCATCCTGATGCGTGCGGTTATACCAGTGCAGAGTCAGAAAACTGATAAGGGTAAAGAGAGCCAGAGTCAGGCTCCATTGCAAAAGGGAAAGGGATCGTTTCAAGAAAACACCTACAGAAAGAGATTTGTATTACTATATGAAAGAGAAGCATAAATAATGACCGGATCAGAAGACGATCCGGTCACGTCCGTTTTCTTTACCGACGTACAGCTTTTCGTCGGCTTCTTTCAAAAGCGTGGTAATATCGCTGTGGAAATCGTATTCTACCAATCCGAAGGTCAGGGAGATGGTGAATTTTTCCGAACCGCCGTCAAAGACAAGGTCTCTGATTTTTTGCCGGAGTATTTCCAGCGCCGTTCCCGCTTCATCCCCATTCAGGCGCGGAAAAATCAGAAGAAACTCTTCGCCGCCCCAACGGGAAATAAAGGTATCGGGAGGCAGTCTCTTCCGAAAAGTGTCGGAAATGGTAGTCAGAACCACGTCGCCCACATCATGACCATAGGTATCGTTGACGCGCTTGAAATGGTCAATATCACACAGGCAGATGCTGATTTGGGACTCTGCGTTTTTAAGAAGCGAGTCCAGATACTCCATGGTGCGGCGGCGGTTGTACAGGCCGGTCAGCGTATCGGTGTTGGCCTGCTTCATCAGCTTTCGGTTGTATTCGATCAGTTTTCCTTCCATTTCCTGCGTTGTGGAACTGAACAGATAGGCAATCAGTCCCAGAGACAGAAAAATAAAAAAAGTATTAACGGTTTGCAGGGCATTGCTCAGACCGGCATCAAGAACGGCAATCGGTTCGTGGGAACGGCAGTAATAATACAGAATCAGGCGCAGGGCAAAGAGAAATACGCAGTAAATAATCTTAGCCGCCTCGTGCCTGTATTTGGAAAAGAACAAAAACACAAGAAGTACGACAAGAAAGTGCTGTATACCAATATTCCAGCCGAAATAATATACGTTCATAACCGTCCAGAATAAAGTGCAGACGTTCAGAATGCAATAGGAAACAAATGTGCCGCAGCGATATGACAGCACAAAAATAGCCAGAAACAAAACGGGAGAAATCAGGGAGAAAGCAAGCGCTTCCGTGTGTCCTGTAAGGGAAACAAGGATACAGCACACAAAGGAATGGATCAGCATAGAGAGCGTCAGCATGCGCACTACGGCAATCAGCTTTGCAGACTCATTTTGCTTTCCAGTATCCCGGCATATATTTTCATAGATGGTAGATAAAACGGAATGTTCTTTCATCAGCGGATTCTTTCATTAACATTTTTCTGAAAAAGTATATACATGATAATCATACACCTTTGCGGAAAATATTGCAAACGCTTTATCTTTTGCCAAAAGATTGGTAAAATGAAATGGAAAAGGAGAGGGCCGTATGCAGTCTGAAAAAGTCAAGTATTCCATTAAATATAAGCTGATTCTGCTCTCGCTGGCAGCGGGAGTTCCTTTTCTTGTGATGTCGCTGTATCTGGTCTATGCCCTGCACAGCTACAGCAGCGCCTATGACGCCATTGTGGAAAATCTGACGGTGGCGAATAACTATAATCTGAATTTTAAAGAGGAGATGGACGAAAGCCTCTATAAACTGGTGGTGGGCGCAGTGACTTTCGATACGGTGGGGAGCGATGGAAGCCTGGCGGATCCCTATGTACTGCTTGACGAACTGCGGGAGGAATTTAACAACCTCATGAGTATTACCATGGATGGTGACAGCCGCGTCAGACTGCAGATTCTTTTGCGCAATATTGATACATTGGAAGATCGGGTGGACGATATTCGGATGAATCTGGAAACAGACGTGGGGTATGATACGAACATTGTCATGCTTGAGAATAATATATATATCCTGACGGAGCTGATTCAGGATAATATCCAGTATTATATTTATTATCAGACAAAAAGCATGGAGCATCTGACCAGCCAACTGAATGTGAGGGTGCACAGCTTTACGCTGTTTTGCGGCGGAATGCTGGCCGCCCTGATTCTTATGGTGGCCGTTCTGATTGTCATGATTGTGACTGATATTACAAGTCCGATTAAGGTGCTGTCCAAGGTGACGCAGCAGGTTGCAAAGGGAGACTTTTCCGCAAGAGCCAGAGTGGAATCGCAGGATGAGGTGGCGGTTTTGGCGGAAAGCGTAAACAGCATGACGGAGAGTCTGGAGGGGCTGGTGTCAAAGATTAAGGAGGACGAGAGAAAAATGCGCAAGGCGGATCTGCGTCTTTTGCAGGAGCAGATCAATCCGCATTTCCTTTATAATACGCTGGATACAATCGTGTGGCTGATTGAAGGGAACGATTCCGATAAGGCGGTAAATATGGTTATGTCCCTGTCAGAGTTTTTCCGGCTGGTACTCAGTAAGGGAAAAGAATATATCACGATTCAGGAGGAGGAACTTCATATTAAGAGTTATCTGGAAATCCAGCAGGTGCGTTACCGGGATATTCTGGAATATGAGATTGAAATTGATTCGGAGCTTTACCGATATCAGATTTTGAAACTGACCCTGCAGCCTCTGGTGGAAAATTCCCTTTACCACGGGATCAAATATAAGCGCGCGAAGGGCCGTATTCTGGTAACGGGCAGGTTGTGCGGGGATGAAGTGCACTTTACCGTGGAGGATAACGGTGTTGGTATGGAGGAGGAAGAGCTTCGTAAGCTGCAGGAGGAGATTAAGAAACCCTGTAAGGATACGGAAAAAGGCTTTGGCCTTGCCAACGTCAACGAGAGAATCCGTATGAACTTTGGCGCGGAGTACGGCATGCGGATCGGCTCGATAAAAGGAAAGGGAACCCGTGTGGAAATTGTGATTCCGGCGGTGCCGTACACGGTGGAAAGGGAGGGCTGACATGTTTCGGAAAAAATCTTACGGTATTGCCGTAATTGGAATACTCCTTGTACTTGTTCTGATGCTTATGATGTTCGGAAGCAGGCTTTTTACGGACATTGACGAGACGACTCAGGTTGAGAAGGAAAACCAGATTGTGGTGGGCGTATCGCAGCTTGGCAGCGAGTCCGGCTTTCGGACGGCCAATACAGAATCGGTGCAGAATGCCTTTACACAGGAAAACGGATATTTTCTGATATATAATAACGCCAGACAGAGACAGGAGAACCAGTTAAAAGCGATCAGAAGTTTTATTTCTCAGAGGGTGGACTATATTATTTTTTCTCCCGTGGTGGAAACCGGCTGGGAGACGGTATTGCAGGAGGCGAAGGAGGCGGGGATCCCCGTTATTCTTATGGACCGGAGCGTTGATGTTGAGGATGAGAGCCTGTATGTTACCTGCGTTGGCAGTGATTTTGTGGAAGAGGGGGAGAAGGCCGGACACTGGCTGGAACAGGAGCTGCGAAAGCGGGGGCGGACGCAGGAGCCTGTCAATATTGTGGTGCTTACGGGTACGGAAGGCTCCTCTTCACAGCTTGGGCGCACGGTCGGGTTTGATTTGGTGGCGAATAAACATGAAAACTGGAATATACTGGAACAGAAGTGCGCGGAGTTTACCTCCACCAGGGGTAAGGAAGTGATGCGGGGATTTTTGAGCAGATACCCGGATATTGACGTGGTGGTTTCTCAAAACGACGATATGACGTTTGGCGCTATTGAGGCGATTAAAGAGTCCGGGCAGACGGTGGGAGTAAACGGTGACATTATGATAATCTCCTTTGACGCGGTAGCGGGCGCGCTGGAAATGGTGGCGGACGGAACGATAAATGTGGATATCGAGTGTAACCCAAATCAGGGGGAATATCTGTTGCAGGTTATTGATATGCTGGAGGCCGGGGAGCCGGTTGAGAAGCAATATTATGTGAAAGAGGACGTTTTCACCATGGAGAATGTAACCAGGGAAATTCTGGAGGAGAGAAGCTACTAGATCTGGAGGAGAGAAGCGACTAGACGGCTGCCGGACGGCAGACGGGAACGGAAGGGAGAAGCAAATGCTGAAAGTGTTTCTGGTGGAAGATGAGAGCATTGTCAGGGAGGGCCTTCGGGATAATATACCCTGGCAGCAGTACGGTTATGAATTTGTGGGAGAGGCCAGCGACGGGGAGATGGCGCTTCCTCTCATACAGAAAACAAAGCCGGATGTTCTGCTTACAGATATCAAAATGCCTTTTATGGACGGGCTCTCTCTGAGCCGTCTTGTGCATCAGGAATTTCCTGATATGAAAATTATTATCATCAGCGGATATGATGATTTTGAGTACGCAAGAGGCGCGATTCTTGTTGGGGCGGAGCAGTATCTTTTAAAACCGATTACAAGAGCGGCCATGCAGAAGGTTCTGGCGGAGCTCAAGACAAAGATTGAAAATGAACGGGAACAGAAGACCTATCAGGAGAAATTTCAGAGCGAGTCCAGAGAATACGAGCAGTTTTCCAGAACGGATTTTTTCGTGAAAATATTTGAGGGCCGTATGCCGGTACAGGAGATTTACGAGGAGGCGTCAAGGCTTTCCCTGAAAATCAATGCGGCCTGTTATAATATATTAATGTTTAATTTACAGGAAAAGCGTACGGAGGGCGCTGCCGGAATGGAGTCGGAGGATTTTGCCAGAAAACGGGAGGAGCTTTTGCATTATTTTATACGCTACCCGGAAAATTTGGTTTTTCGGTGGAATGTAAATACTTACGGTGTGCTGATCAAAGGCAGTCTGGAACAGATGCCGGAGCTTTCGGCCAGATATCTGGAGAATGTGGAGCGTATCTGTCAGCCGGCGCAGGAAACGCTGGACTGGTATGTGGCGATGGGAGAACCGGTAGAAAGATTAAGCCTGCTGGCGGAGTGTTACAGCAATGTGAATCATCTTTTTGCGTATCGCTTCCTGATGCCCGGACAGCATGTTTTTACCGGGGAGACGGTGCGAATTAACGTGCCCGGCAAGGAAGAAGGCGGCAGGATCGGAGACATAGATTCTGCAAAGATGGATGCGGAGCTGATGCGGGATTTCCTGATGCGGGGCGAAAAGGATGAGATCGCGGATTATGTGGAGAACTATCTTGGCGCTGTGGGAGAGGCTTTGCAGTCGGCCATGTTTCGCAATTACCTGACCCTTCACATCTGGTTTGTGACGGTTTCCTATGTGGAGTCTCTGGGATGCACAAAGGAGGAACTGTTACAGCTCATGGGTGAAGAGGGGCTGACGGCGGAAAGGCAGTATAATGTGGAAGAGCTGCGGGACTATTTTTGCGGGCTGATTGAAAAAGCGCTGGAGCTGCGGGACAGGGAGTCGAATAACCAGAGCGAGAGGATTTTAAAGAAAGCCCTCTCTTATATAGAAGAAAACTATTCGCAGGAGACACTTTCCCTGAATCTGGTAGCCGGAGAAGTGAATGTAAGCGCCAATTATTTCAGCGCTATTTTTTCCCGCGCCATGCAGGTGACTTTTGTGGAGTATGTGACGGGTAAACGCATGGAAAAGGCGAAAAAGCTTTTGCGGCAGACCCAGATGCATACCGGGGAGATCGCGCAGGAGGTAGGCTATAAGGATTCCCACTATTTCAGCTTTGTATTTAAGAAGACGCAGGGATGTACGCCAAGGGAATATCGAGCGGGCGCCAGGAATTAAAAATGAGCGGGCCCGTCGCTCTCCTTACGCACCAGCGTCCAGGGGATTTCCTGAGATACCACGGGAATCCCCTGTAACAAATGAATCATGCTTTTGGCCGCGCAGCTGCCCATTTCATGGGGGTTATGTGTCAGCGTGGTAATGCGTATCCGGCTTAAGTCGCTCAGATAGCTGTTGTCGAAGCACACTACGGAGATGTCCCGTGGGATCTGGATGTGGGTGTAGGAGAGCTCCTTCATCAGCCAGTAGGCGATTTCGTCATTGTAGCAGATAACGGCGGAGCAGCCGGGCAGACGTTCTCTGATAAAGGCGGCGAGAAAGCCGGTGTCCTGTTTCCTTTCCAGCGCGTCAATGTCTGACGATACAAACCATCCCACATGAGAATCCGAAAAGCTTAATCCCAGGTCGCGAAGGCAGGATATGGCGCCGTGATAGCGTTCGGGGCCCTGCCTGTCATCCATCTTAAACAGTCCGGCGATGCAGGTGTGTCCAAGCTCTGCAAGATGACCGGCCAGAAGATATCCGCCGTAGTAGTTGTCGTCCTTGACGCAGACTGCATCCGGCAGCGCCTCATATTTATTATGCAGAAAGAGGAGGCGTGTGCCTTCGCTTTTCAGCTTTTCGAAGAGATCGGCGTTCGGCGTTGGAAGCGTACTCTGACAGCCCTCGGCGATCAGACCGCGTGGAGGCGCCTCCAGCAGGGAAAGGAGAAGCTTTCTTTCCGTATAAGGATCGTTGTCTGTAGGATAAACCTGTAACTGATAACCTCCCTCGGCAAGAGAAGAACGGATATCGGTGAGCAAATGGGGATAGATGTATTCCTGACTGCTGGCAATCAAAATGGGAATGATATTTCCGGAAGCGTCGGGGGAGAGGCCGGTGGCGTAGGAGCCGCTTCCCTGCCGGCTTTCGATCAGTCCCTTTTCGCGCAGAAGGGAGAGCGCGGCCCGCACGGTCTGGCGGCTGACGTGATACTGTCCGGCAATCTGCGCTTCGGTTGGCAGTGCGGTAATACCCTGCTTCAGATTTTTGACAATCTGTTGTGTAAGTTGTTCCGAAAGTGTTTCGTACTTACTCATAGTAAAAAAATCTCCTTTTTTTGTTCACGGTTTGTTTACAAATTACTTCAAAATTATTCATAAAAAACCATTGGGCGGAAAAAAACACCGTTAAATTTCGTGATTTGATAAGAATTACTATAAAACGGATAGGGCAAAAATGGAATTGTCTATTGTAAAAATCAATAAAAAAATAACTTAATCGTAAAAAAATACCCCCAAAAATAAGATTTGTATTCCTTTCTTTTATTATATCACAAATTTGTATTGTTGAACCCCAACAAATTGCACAAAAGGATGAATTTGGGTGTTGAATCGTTGAATACATTTTGCTAAAGTGTTCTCAGAGACGGGGAAACAACGAATCCCGATCTCGAAAGACATAGTTCTCTCACCGCGGTAAGCGATGGGAGGCAACCATGAAAGGGAGGAAATAAAAATGAAGAGAAAATTGGCAGTATTACTGACAGGCGCTATGGTAATGGCTACTCTGGCAGGCTGTGGCGGCGCTGAGGAAGCTCCTGCGGCAGAGACAGCAGCTCCTGCGGCAGAGGAGGAAGCTCCTGCGGCAGCAGAAGAGGAAGCTCCTGCGGCAGAGGAGGAGGCTCCTGCGGCTGAGGCAGCAAGCGGCGAGCTTATCACTGTTGGTATCATCAACAACGATCCTAACGAGTCCGGTTATCGTACCGCTAACGACAAGGATCTGAAGGAGACCTTCACAGAGGAGAACGGTTATTCCGCATCTTTTGCTTACAGCATGAAGAACGACGAGCAGATTACAGCAGCTCAGAAGTTCATCCAGGACGGCGTTGATTATCTGCTTCTCTCCGCAGCTGATACAGCTGGTTGGGATTCCGTACTGACAGATGCTCAGGATGCAGGCGTTCGCGTTATTCTGTTTGACCGTACCATCGACGCTGACGAGAGCCTTTACGAGGCTTCCATCGTATCCGATATGGATAAAGAGGGCGAGACGGCTGTAACATGGCTTGAGAGTCAGGGTCTTGACACTTACAACATCATCCACCTTCAGGGTGTGATGGGTTCCGCAGCTCAGGAAGGCCGTACCGGCGCTCTGCAGGCTAAGGTAGACGCTGAGGATAACTGGAATCTTGTAGCACAGCAGACCGCAGAGTGGAATGCAGAGAATGCACAGCAGATCGTGCAGTCCGCAATCAGCTCCGGACAGGAATTCAATGTAATCTATGCTGAGAACGACGATATGGCTAAGGGCGCTGTTGCAGCTCTGGATGCAGCTAATATCTCCCACGGCGTAGGCAAGGACGTTATCGTTATGGGCTTTGACTGCAACAAGTGGGCTCTTGAGGAGCTGCTTGCTCAGAACTGGAACTATGACGGTCAGTGTAATCCTTTCCAGGCTTCCTATATCGACGAAGTTATCAAGACAATCGAGGGCGGCGGTACTGTAGCAGAGAAGACCATCATCATGGATGAGAAGGGCTTTGATGCAACTACCATTACTCAGGAAGATGTAGACAACTACGGTATCTAATAGTTTGCTGCTGAGTCAAAATATGATATAATGAGAGAAACGAGCGCGGTGTAGCGAAAAAAGCCTGCCCGCGCTCTTTTTCTATAAAATCCGGCGGATTTTACAGAAGCAAATACGCGCGTGCAGCCTGCTGCGTGGCGTATGCGGGGACAGCGCGGTAAGCGCGAGGTCCTGATTATAAACTATATAATAATTTGGGAGGTGAACCTGAGAGTGGAAGGAAATGTTGTATTAAAAATGAGAAACATTCACAAGATCTTCCCGGGAGTGCACGCCCTGCAGGGTGTGGACTTTACATTGCGCAAGGGCGAGATTCATGCTCTTATGGGGGAGAACGGCGCCGGTAAATCAACGCTGATCAAGGTTCTTACAGGTGTTTACGGCAAGGAGGACGGAGAGATTTTTCTGGACGGCACAGAGGGGACGGTGGCAATTCATTCGCCCCAGGATGCGCAGAATATGGGTATCAGTACCGTGTATCAGGAGATTACGCTTTGCCCGAACCTCACCGTGGCGGAGAACATGTTTATCGGCCGAACCAAGGGCGCGGTACAGAACTGGAAAAAAATGAATACCGATACCGATAAAATCCTGCAGTCTCTGGATATACCGGCGAAAGCCACGCAGCAGCTCGGTACCTGTTCACTGGCAGTGCAGCAGATGATCGCCATTGCCCGTGCGGTTGACATGGAATGTAAGGTTCTGATTCTGGATGAGCCCACTTCATCCCTGGATGAGCAGGAGGTTGAAAAGCTCTTTAAGCTGATGCGGGATCTTCGCGCCAAGGGCGTAGGCATTATCTTTGTAACCCATTTCCTGGAGCAGGTATATGAAGTCTGTGACAGGATTACCGTTATGAGGGACGGTAAGCTTGTTGGTGAATATGAAATCGAAAATCTGCCCCGTGTACAGCTTGTGTCCAAGATGCTCGGTAAGGAAGTGGATGACCTTTCCGATATCAAGAGCGAAGCCAAGACATATGATGCGGGCAAGGATGCGGTTCCCGTGCTGGAGGCGGAAGGTCTTGTCAGCAACGCGGGCATCAAGCCTTTTGATTTCCATATCAATAAGGGCGAGGTAAACGGTTTTACCGGGCTTCTCGGTTCCGGACGAAGCGAGTGTGTGCGCGCGATCTTCGGTGCGGACAGAGTGATCGGCGGAAAAGTCAGGGTGAACGGCAAGGACGTAAAGATTGTGAAGCCGCTTGACGCCATGAAGAATGGCATTGCGTATCTTCCTGAGGATCGTAAGGTGGACGGTATCGTAGGTGATCTTTCCGTGCGTGATAACATTATACTTGCACAGCAGGTACTTAAGGGATTCTTTAAACCTTTCTCCAAAGCGGAGGCCAACAAGGTTGCGGATGAATACATAAAACTTTTGAATATTAAGACAGCTTCCAAGGACACCCCGATCAAATCGCTTTCCGGCGGTAACCAGCAGAAGGTTATTCTGGCAAGATGGCTCTTTACCCATCCCGAATATCTGATTTTGGATGAGCCTACCAGAGGTATCGACGTGGGTACGAAGGTGGATATTCAAAAACTGGTGCTGCAGCTGGCATCCGAGGGCATGAGCGTAACCTTTATTTCCTCGGAGCTTGACGAGATGCTCAGAACCTGCTCCCGCCTGATCGTCATGCGCGACCGTAAGGCAGTGGGTGAGCTCACGGGCGATGATCTGAACCAGGGTACGGTTATGAATACAATCGCGGGAGGTGACAAATAAATGGCAAACAGTGGAACGGCTAAAACATCAAATACAAATATCTTAAAAAATTTAGTTAAAAATCAGTGCTTTATTCCAATCGCGGCGCTGTTGCTGTTGGCGGTCTTTAATTTGATTGTCGATCCTTCTTTCTTTAAGATAACGATGGGGTACAACAGCGCGGGCAATCCGGTGCTGTCCGGCTTTATCATTGACATTATCAATAACGGTTCCGAGCTGGCGATTCTGGCAATCGGCATGACGCTTGTGACAGCGGCTTCCGGCGGACAGGATATCAGCGTGGGCGCGGCTATTGCTATCGCAGGCAGCGTGATCCTGCGGGTGCTGTGCGGCAGAAATGCCCGTCCCGAAACGCTGCAGGCTCCTATCATTGTTGCATTTCTGGTGGCGTGTGTGGTTGCAATGCTTTTCGGCGCATTCAACGGTGTGCTGGTGGCGTATTTTAAGATTCAGCCCATGATAGCGACGCTGATCCTGTATACGGCGGGGCGTTCCATTGCGGCCTGGATTAACAATAACGAGCTTCCGGTTATCAGCGATCCCAAGTTTGCCTATTTCGGCGGATTTATTCCCGGGATACCGATTCCGACGCCCTGCTTCATTGCGATAGCCTGCATGATTGTGATTGGTATTGTACTTAAGGTTACGAATTTGCGTCTTTATACACAGGCGGTTGGTATTAACCAGAGCTCCTCCAAGTTAAACGGCCTGAATCCGGAGCTGATAAAAGTAATGGCATTTGTGATTCTTGGTCTGTGCGTGGCGGTTGCAGGGCTGATCAAAGTAAGCCGTGTTTCTTCCATTAACTACTCCGTTATCGCAAAGGATATTGAGATGGATGCGATTCTCGCGGTTGCTCTTGGCGGTAACGCGCTTTCCGGCGGTAAGTTTAATATGGCGGCTTCCATTATTGGTGCATTTGTAATTCAGTGTCTGACGACGACGCTTTACAAATTTGGCGTTTCCTCGACTGCGCTTCCTGCCTATAAGGCAATTGTCGTTATCGTTCTGGTAGTGGTTAGCGCGCCTACCGTAAGAGAATATTTTAATACGATTACCAAAAAAATGAAACTGAACAAGGAGGTGGCGTAAGATGGCGAAGACAGATAAAAATACAACGTCTGCGGGCGGCGGCCTTAAGGCAAAGCTGATGGGCATGACCGACACCAACCTGCTCCTTACCATTACAATTGCCGTATTTTTCCTGCTGTACATCGGCGCAATGGCTTTTCTGGGTTCGGGATTCCTGAAGCCACAGACCTTCTTTAATATTTTAAATGCCAATGCGGCGCTGATTATTCTGGCCTGCGGCATGAGCCTTGTTATGATTACCGGCGGTATTGATATTTCCGTAGGCGGCGTTACGGCTCTGGTAAGTATGTGCTGTGCGGTGTATCTGGATTATAAGGGCGGTAATGTATTCATGGCGGTTATTATCGCGCTGGCGATTGGCCTGGCATTCGGCGCTTTTCAGGGATTCCTGGTAGCGTATCTGGACATCCAGCCCTTTATCGTTACACTGGCGGGAATGTTCTTTGCGAGAGGTATGACGACAATCGTAAATACATCGCCCTTCAACGTGGAGAACGAGGCGTTTGTCGCTTTAAAGATGACGCGTGTGAATGTGCCCGGTTTGGGTTCCGTCAATAAGATCGGCAAGTATGTTCCCGCGTATGTGGAGATCGGCGTGCTGGTAGCGCTTCTGGTGGTAGTTGTCATGTTCGTTATGCTCCGCTGGGCGAAGCTGGGACGTAATTTCTACGCAGTGGGCGGCAACAAACAGAGCGCATTGATGCTTGGTATCAACGTAAAGAGAACCAAGTTCCTCTCCCATTTAATCTGCGGCCTTCTGGCGGGTATCGGCGGTTTTGTGTACTTCCTGCACGTGGGTTCCGGCTCTCCCTCCCATGCGACGGCGGCGGAGATGGACGCGATTGCTTCCTCCATCATTGGCGGCACCATGCTGACGGGCGGTGTAGGTAATGTGCTTGGTACATTCTTCGGCGTGCTTTCTCTGAGTACCATTCAGAATATCGTGTCCTCCGTTGGATTTGACGAAGCATGGTGGACCGGTATTACGAAAGCGGCCATGCTGTGTCTGTTCCTGGTGGTTCAGAGCGTGGTTATGTCTGTGAGAAAGAAAAGGAATTTGGCAAATTAAGCAAACTGAACAATAATTTCAGAAAAAGAAAAGTCGGGTGCGTAAAAGTGCCCGACTTTTTGTTTGGGGCTGTTATAATTTTGTGAAATGTGCTATGCTGTGTTGTAAAAGGGAGGAGTTACCTATGAAAAAGATTGGATTTAAATTTGCGTCGGCAATCATGGTGCTTGCCTTGATTTCCATTATTTCACTGGGGCTTATGGCGAACAGTATGACGGCAATCTCGGAGAGCAGTCAGGATGTTATGAATAATGAGGTGGAGAAAATCAATCTGATTCATAGCATATACGAAGATTACCTTGACATGTATATGAACCTGTATGCCCATGTAAACGCCAAGCTGACAAGAACGATGGATATGCGCGCGGATGATATTCTGGAGCGGCGGACCATAATGTGGGAATCCATGGCGGCCTACGAGGAGATGATTACCTCGGAAGAAGTGCGGGATAGTTTCAGCACGTTAAAGGGAAGGCTGGAGTCGTTTGATGAATATGCAGACACTATCATAGAATTGAGCCGGGCAAACGATAAAGAGCGCGCCAATAACCTGATTGCCAATAATCTGGGTTCTTTAAAACAGGTGCTGGACAAGGCGATGAGCAGAATGCTGGAGTATTCGGAGCTGGATCTTGAAAGCGCCAGGGCTGATCTGACGGTAAGAGCCAATAACGCCTATGTGCTGACGGCGGTCGTCGTTGTTCTGCTTGTGGTAATGGCGGTTTTGATTCTGTTTATTGCAAACCGTATTATTGTGGTGCCGATCCAGAAAATTGCGCAGGTCATTAACGGTATGATCGAAGCCATACATAATAATAAAGGAAACCTGAACGAAAGAGTGCCCGTGCAGACCAAAGATGAAATCGCCACCCTTGCCAGGGGCGTCAATGAATTTCTGGATATTTTGCAGGGTGTGATCGACGGGGTGATTTCCTGTAGTGAGGAAATCAACAGACAGCAGATGAACGTCAACGAGGTGGTGGAAGAAACGAACCGAAGCGCCAACGATACTTCCGCTACCATGGAGGAGCTGGCGGCCAGCATGGAGGAGGTATCGGTCACTGTCGGTTATGTAAGCGACAGCACCAGAGAGGCGGAAGCTTCTGTGGGAGAGATGGTTGACAGAGCGGTGAACGGCACGAAGTTTGCAGAGGAAATCAGAAGCCGTGCGGAAGAGCTGCGGAAGCTGGCGCAGGGCAGCCGCGCTTCTGCGGACAGCATGATAAAGGAATTTGACGTGTCCCTGAATGCATCCATAGAGGACAGCCGTCAGATAGAAAAGATCGGAAATCTGACTTCGGATATTCTGGGCATTGCTTCCAAGACAAACCTGCTTGCGCTGAATGCGTCCATTGAGGCGGCAAGAGCCGGTGAGGCGGGCAAAGGCTTTGCGGTGGTGGCGGATGAGATACGTCAGCTGGCGGATAATTCAAAAGAGACGGCGGGAAATATCCAGCAGATTTCCGAGAGCGTGGTTGCGGCGGTTATAACGCTTGCAGAAAATGCGGGTAATCTTGTGAAATTTATTAATGACCGGGTAATGCCGGATTATGAGATACTGGAGAATACCGGCGAACAGTACCTGAACGACTCCATTACGGTGGATCAGATGATGAGCGAGATGCGGGATTCCATGGAGAATATCGGTTCCATGATGCGCACGGTGGCGGAGTCTAATGTGAATATTTCCAATAATGTAAAAGAAAGCGCGCAGGGCGTTGGCGGAGTGGTGGATAATACTGCGGCGCTTGCTGATAATATGAAAAATATCATCGAGGCATTGGATCAGGTCTCTGACGTGGTAGGCCATCTGTCCGAACAGACAGCGTGCTTTGAAGGATAGAAACGGAGGAGGAACCGGGCATGACGGACAGTGAGGAAAGAGAAGAATTTGCGGTGGAGGTGCCGGAGATTCCAAATGAAACCGATGCAGACGATTCTGACGGTGACACTAATAATAGAAGAAAGGGAGACACCAAAGTAGGTTTGACGCTCCGCATTGTGGTGGCGCTGTATGTTTTATATCTGGCATATGACCTGATACGGGGGTTTGGAGAGACTGCCGCAGGCGACAGGATATTCATAGCGGCTGCAATAGGCATTTTTCTGATTGCCGGCGGCGCTATTCTGGCTATATCCGCGAAGAAACTGATTAGAAAGGAGTACATTGATGCAGACGGGGAAACAGGAAGTGAAAAAAGGTAAAGGAATCGGAATCCGCTTGAAAATCAACGCCTGTATTTTGTGTACGATGGTTGTGCTTGTGGCGCTGATGGCGGTACTCGTGATCAGATCAAACAGCTATAACACGCAGTATTCGCAGATTCTTGACAGCATCAGCAAGGTGACATTTGTGAAGGACAATGCCGCCTATCTGGGACGAACGGTTATTACCAAATGCGGGGTCGGCGGAGATATTGCTTCCAGCGGGCATGTGGAAGTGATAGATACCATGGAGCAGTATGTGGCGGAAATAGGAGAAGGCCTTCCTCAGGAGGCGGAATACTCGGAGATGCGTAACCAGTATGACAAGTTCGCCTCCGAGACGGGTAAATTTATTGCTTCCTACCGGGAGGTGCAGGCCGCCTGCGGGGATACCTATTCCTCGGCCGGAATGGATGCGGCGCAGAGCATGAACGGCAACATGAGTTTTATCAGTTCCAGTGCAGAGACATTTCTTGCATCTGAGATATCCAGAAGCGAGATGCTTGTTGAGACGATTCAAAACGATTTCAGGCGCACGCTTACCATAATTATTGGGGCGGTGGTAGTTACGGCGGTTGTTGTTCTGGCGGCGGCTTTTGCACTGATGCAGAGCATAACGGCGCCTATCATACAGCTGCAAAAGAATCTTACAATTATGTCCGAGGGGAACCTGACGAGCGAAGATATTCAGGTAAAAAGCCGGGATGAGGCCGGCCGGGCGGCTTTGGCATTTAATAAAATGAAGGGAAGCCTGGTGTATCTGATCAGTAAAGTGGCTTCCAATATGGCAGAGCTTAAAATGGCTACTGCCACGGTAAATTCCAGCGTAGATGAGAATACGCAGGGAGGTACACGCATTGCCGATGCGGTGGACGGTATGCTGGCGGCGCTTGAGAGGCAGCAGGAGGAGGTCAGGCACGCTCAGGGGCAGATCAGCGATATGGAGGATATTGCCAGACGTGTGGCGGACTATGCGGAGTCCATTCACGGAAACGCGGGCAAGACAAGGGATAATGCCAGAGAAGGTATGCAAAAGATTATGGCCTATGTGGAGCAGATGGGCGAGGTCAACCGCTCCATGCGGGAGATGGAGAGTGTGTTTGCCTCCTTTGGTGAGAATGCCAAGGGAATGACGGAGGCGCTTGCGTCCATTTCTTCGATTGCCTCCCAGACGAATCTGCTGTCATTAAATGCTTCCATCGAAGCAGCCAGAGCCGGCGAGGCAGGCAGAGGGTTTGCGGTGGTGGCTACGGAAATCCGCGATCTGGCTGATGATTCTCAGGCGGCAGCGGCGCAAATCGGTAAGATGATTGAGGCGGTCAGCTCTCAGGCGGATCAGATGACATCCAGACTGCGGGAAAGCCTGGATCAGCTGGAAAAGGGAAATCAGATGACCGGCGAGGCGAAGGAGAGTTTCGAGGTTATTACCGGGGGAACCGACGAGGTGAGCAACAACGTCGAAGACATCATAAACGGCGTGGAAGCGTTGTCTCAAAGAATTTCAGAGACGCTGGAAAGCATGGGAACCGTAAAGGAAGCTGCCGACGGCAATGTAACGGAGATTAATGAGGTCAGCGCGGTGGTGGCAGAACAGTCGGCAAATCTCGAAGAGGTGTCGCAGGCCATGGATAGACTGCTGGCGCTTACGGGCGATGTGGAAGGCGTTGTGGGTGAGTTTAAGATATAAAATCTGCCAAAAAATGGGCTTTAAATAGATAAATGGAAGGGAAAGGGACTGTGCTCGTGCACGATCCCTTTTTTTAAGTTGTATTATGTACAACTTTGGCAAGATGTATGTAAAAAAAGAATAAAATGATTGACAATTTATTTGCTCATGTATATAATGGAGGTGTCACTTCGGAAATAAGTGGTCAAAATGTACAGAATAACTTAAAATTTGAGCGCCGATTAAGCAAAATGTTCCAATTATGAATTTGCCAAAAAACTAAAATATCTTAAAAACCGGCAAATTGTATAGTGTACAACTTTTTCAACGCATACAGACAAGTTTTTCTGTGCGAAATAATTATTCTAAGGGAGGAAAAAGAATGAAAAAGAAAGTTTTAGGCACACTTTTGAGCGTAGCAATGGTTGCTTCCATGCTCGTAGGCTGTGGCGGTTCTGCTGAAGAAGCAGCAGCTCCTGCGGCTACAGAAGAGGCTGCTCCCGCAGCGGAGGAGGCAGCTCCTGCGGCAGATGCGACTGACGCGGCTGACGCGGCAGTAGATGAGGCGGCGGCAGCAACAGAGGCATCCGGCGGCAAGAAGGTTGGCGTGGCAATGCCTACCCAGTCTTCCGAGCGATGGATCAACGACGGCGCTAACATGAAGGCTCAGCTTGAGGCTCTTGGCTATGAAGTAGACCTTCAGTATGCAGAGGACGACGTGCAGGCACAGGTTTCCCAGATCGAGAACATGATTGCATCCGGCGTAAACTGCCTGGTTATCGCTTCCATCGACTCTGATGCTCTGGTAAACGTAGAGGCTCAGGCGAAAGAAGCTGGTATTCCGATCATCGCTTACGACCGTCTGCTGATGAACACGGACGCAGTTTCCTACTATGCTACCTTTGATAACAAGGGTGTTGGTACTGCAATCGGTAAGTACATCGAAGAGAATGCAGGCCTTGATCCCGCTGACCCGAAGACCATTGAGTTCTTCATGGGTTCCCCTGATGATAACAACGCACATATGCTTTACGCAGGTCTGATGGAGGTTCTTCAGCCTTATCTGGACAACGGCGCACTGGTATGTAAGTCCGGCAGAACTTCCTTTGATGATACCTGTATCCTGAGATGGTCTCAGGAGACCGCACAGCAGAACTGTGAGAACTACCTGACAGGTTTCTACGCTGACGAGGATCTTGATATCTGTGCAACCGCATTTGACGGTTTCGCATATGGCTGTAAGGCAGCTCTTGAGGGCGCTGGCTACACAGACGCTAACTGGCCTATGATCACCGGTCAGGACGCTGAGCTGATGGCTACCAAGAACATCATTTCCGGCAAGCAGACAATGTCCATCTACAAAGATACCCGTCTCCTGGCTGAGAAGTGCGTTACCATGGTGCAGGCAGTGCTTGAGGGTGCAGAGCCTGAGATCAACGATACTGAGCAGTACGACAATGGTAAGATCGTAGTTCCCTCTTACCTGTGCACACCTGTAGCAGTAGACCAGTCCAACTACAAGGAGATCATTGTAGAGGGCGGCTACTACACAGAGGAGCAGTTGGCTGAGTAATATTTCATAGTAATTCAGGAGGGCGGCGGCAGTTGTGCTGCCGCCCTCATTATATCACTCAAAAATGCCATGGCATTAAGATATGGAAGAAAGAATTGGGAGGCAATTCTTTGGTCGCGGACTGCAGAGTCTGCGACGAATAAATAGAGAAGGGAGTTGGGAAAATGTCGGATTACATCTTGGAAATGAACCACATTATCAAGGAATTTTCAGGTGTCCGTGCGCTGGATGATGTAAATCTGAAAGTGAAACGCGGTGAGATCCATGCCCTGTGCGGTGAGAACGGAGCTGGAAAATCTACACTGATGAACGTTCTCTCGGGCGTCTGGCCTCACGGTACATATTCCGGTGATGTGGTGTATAATGGGGAAGTCTGCAAGTTCCACAATTTGAGAGACAGCGAGGCGAAGGGCATCGTTATCATTCATCAGGAGCTTGCTTTGAGCCCGCTTCTCTCGGTTGCAGAGAACGTGTTTCTGGGAAATGAGCAGCTGGCGGCTAAGGGGGTTATTGATTGGACGAAGACCAGACAGCGTGCGCAGGAAATGCTGGCGAGAGTGGGTTTGGAGCACGAGGATGTAAATGTGCCGGTTAACTCTCTGGGTGTCGGTAAACAACAGTTAATTGAAATTGCAAAAGCGATGGCAAAGAAAGTGGAGCTTCTGATCCTTGACGAGCCGACGGCGGCGTTAAATGACGAGGAGAGCAAAAAGCTTCTGGACATTATGCTGGAGCTGAAAAAGCAGGGAATTACCTGTATTATTATTTCCCACAAATTAAATGAGATTGAATATGTATCTGACTCCGTGACTATCATCCGTGACGGTAAGACCATCGAAACCCTGATTAAGGGTGAGGACGATATGTCTGAGGATCGCGTGATTAAGGGCATGGTAGGACGTGAAATGACCAATCGTTATCCGCTGCGTGAGGACGTGAAGATCGGCGATACGATTTTTGAGGTCAGCGACTGGAATGTCTATCATCCCGATGATGTGAATCGTCAGATTTTAAAGAATATTAATATCAGCGTGAAGGCGGGCGAGGTAGTAGGGCTTGCCGGGCTGATGGGCGCGGGGCGTACCGAGCTTGCCATGAGCCTGTTCGGACACAGCTACGGACAGAAAATTTCCGGAACCGTTAAGATCAACGGAAAAGAAGTGGAGATGAAAACCGTAAAACAGGCGATTGACAGTAAGCTTGCCTATGTGTCCGAGGACAGAAAGGTATATGGCCTTAACCTGATCGGCGAGATCAAGGAGAATATGACCATAGCGGCCCGCCCGAAATTCTTCTCGAAGCATGGCGTGATCAACGGAAACGATGAGATCGTTGCAGCGGAGGAGTACAAGAAAAGGATCAATGTCAAGGCAACTTCCATCGAGCAGGTAGTCGGCTCCTTGTCGGGTGGTAACCAGCAGAAGGTGGTTCTGGCGAAGTGGATGCTGACACAGCCGGATGTGCTGATTCTGGATGAGCCTACGCGCGGTATTGATGTGGGCGCGAAGTATGAGATCTACTGTGTTATCAATGAGCTGGCAAAGGCAGGCAAAGCGGTGATTATTATTTCTTCCGAGATGCCGGAGATCATCGGTACCTGCGACAGGACCTATGTGATCAATGAGGGACAGATCGCTGGCGAGCTGAACCATGAAGAGCTGACACAGGAAAAAATTATGCAGTGTATTATGGCACATAATAGAAAGGGTGATGGAAATGAATGAGAAGAAAAAAGTAGTAAATCTTGACATGAAACAGTACGGTATGTTTCTGGCGCTGATTGCCATCTATGTTATCTTTGCCATTATGACGGGTGGAAAGAACCTTTCCCCGGCTAATATTAACAACCTGATCATGCAGAACGGTTATGTGGTTATTCTGGCCATTGGTATGCTGCTGTGCGTACTGACCGGTAACGTCGATCTGGGCGTTGGCTCTGTCGTAGCGCTTACCGGTGCGGCGGCAGGTATCATTTTGATCGACTATAAGATGAATATGTGGGTAGCGATCATAGTTGCCCTGCTGATCGGTCTTTTGGTAGGTATGTTCGCAGGCTTCTTTATTGCTTATCTGGATATCCCGCCTTTCGTTGTGACGCTGGCTACGATGCTGATGGGCCGCGGCCTTACCTATACGCTCTTAAAGGCGCAGACAAAGGGCCCTCATCCGGATAATTTCGTGTATCTGGGCGCAGGCTTCCTTCCCACGGCAAAGGTGAATGTGGGCGGCGGCACGCTGGATCTGGTTTGTATCGCAGTGGCTGTTATTGCATCCGTTGCGCTCATTCTTAATGAGATCCGCAGTATTAAGACGAAAGAGAAATATAATTTTGCAACCAATCCTCTCTGGCAGATTGCGCTGAAGCTGCTGGTTATGCTCTTTATTATCTGGTTCTGCTTCTATAAGCTGGCACGCTATAACGGACTTCCTTTCGTGCTTGTCATTATGGCGCTTTTGATTGCCCTGTACGGCTTTATCACCAGCAAGACGGTAGCGGGACGTCAGATTTACGCCTTGGGCGGTAACAGAAAGGCGGCAAACCTTTCCGGTATTGATACAAAGAAAGTTTTCTTCTGGGTATACACCAATATGGGTATTTTGAGTGCGGTTGCCGGCATTGTTCTTTCCGCCCGTAACTCCTCCTCCACACCGAAGGCCGGCGACGGTTTCGAGATGGATGCCATCGCATCCTGTTATATCGGTGGCGCGGCGGTTGCCGGTGGTGCAGGTACGATTATGGGTGCGGTAGTCGGCGCGTTCATTATGGGTATCCTGAATAACGGTATGTCCCTGTACGGCTGGTCTACAGATATTCAGAAGATCGTAAAGGGCGCGGTGCTTCTCGGAGCTGTAACCGTAGACGTTATGTCCAAGAGAAAGAAAGGCTAAAGCCTGGCATAACAAAGAGATACATAAAAGAAATGGACAGCGCGGGAGAACGCAGTCCTTAAAGCGCGAGGGCTGCCCGAGAGGGTAGCCCTTTGCGGCTATGACAGAGGTGTATTATGGAGAAGGCAACCCCCAAGTACCTGGAGTTGGTTCAGTGGATCAATGAACAGATAGAAATGAAAAAGCTTGTTCCGGGACAAAAGATGTATTCTGAGAATACGCTTAAGGACATGTTCGGCGTAAGCCGTCAGACGGTCAGGCACGCAATCGGCATTCTTGAAAATGAGGGCGTTATTCGAAGGATTCAGGGAAGCGGTACCTATATCAATGATAACCGTCTTGCGAATCTGACAAAGCGGATGCGGGTTTCCGTTGTAACGACTTATGTGGATGGTTATATTTTTCCCAGAACCATTCAGGGGATTGAGAGCGTTTTGCTGGAGGCGGGATATTCTGTACAGATTGCTTTTACCAATAATCAGCATGGGCGGGAAAAGACCATTTTGGAAGATATTATCAGCCGGGACGAAGTGTCCGGGCTTATCGTGGAACCGACAAAAAGTGGTATACCAAACCCGAATCTTCGTCTTTATCAGGAAATTCGCAAGAGACGGATACCGGTGATTTTTATAAACAGCTTTTATCCACAGTTGAAAATTCCCCACGTCTCCATCAATGATCACATGGCGGGATGGAAAATGACGAAATATCTGATTTCCATGGGGCATGAGAAGATCGGCGGTATTTTTAAGCTGGACGACGGACAGGGCCAGGCGCGCTTTTCGGGGTATATGGACGCCATGATGGACGCCGGACTTGAAGTGGAGGACAGGCAGACTGTCTGGGTGGATACTGAGGAGAAGCAGCATCTGGATAAAGCGGCAGACAAGGTGCTGGGGCGGTTTAAAGACTGTACGGCGGTGTTCTGCTATAACGACGAGGTTGCTTTTGGGCTTCTGGACATTTTTAAAAAGAATGGCATTCGGGTTCCGAAGGATATTTCGGTGGCCAGTGTGGACGATTCGGAACTTGCGATTTTGGGAGACGTCCCCATCGCGTCGACGCCCCATCCCATGGAGCGGCTTGGCGGGAAGGCGGCGGAAAATCTTCTGCGTCTGATTAAGGATCCGTCTTTTGACGCGAATTATGAGTTTGAAGTGGATGTGGTGCCGAGAAGCTCCGTGAGAAGGCGTAAGGCCCGCTAAATTCGTAAGATTTTTGGTACATACAACTTGATTATTTGTACATACAAGTAGTAAAATAATTTTAAGAAAAAAGAGGGATAGTTGTGCGGATCGCGTGTTAAATTGTATACAAAATTGTACGCATGTACAACTTGGGGATCGGGCCGCGGGAAACAGACGGCAGCGAGTCCCGCCCAATTTGCAGGAAAACAGGCAGTTCAATTATTTAAAGAAAGAGAGGGTATTGTATGAGCGCAGCAAAGAACTACAAATTTTGGTTTTGTACGGGGTCTCAGGACTTGTATGGGGATGAGTGCCTGAGAAAAGTAGCGGATCATTCCGCGAAGATTGTGGAGGGACTGAATGCTTCCGGCAATCTGCCCTTTGAAGTGGTATTAAAGCCCACGTTGTTAGGGCAGGCTTCCATCCGCAAGGCATTTAACGATGCAAACAACGATCCTGAGTGTGCGGGCGTCATTACCTGGATGCACACTTTTTCTCCGGCAAAGATGTGGATTCTCGGTTTGAAGGAATTTCGGAAGCCGCTCTGCCATCTGCATACGCAGTTTAATGAGGAGCTTCCCTATGATACCATTGATATGGACTTTATGAATGAGAACCAGTCCGCCCACGGTGACAGCGAGTATGGGCATATCGTAAGCCGTATGGGGATTGAACGCAAGGTTATTGTGGGGCACTGGGCGTCGGAAAGCGTGCAGAGACAGCTGGGAAGCTGGATGAGAACGGCTATCGGCGTGATCGAGTCTTCCCATGTGCGTGTATGCCGTTTCGGCGATAACATGAATAACGTTGCAGTGACTGAGGGCGATAAGGTAGAGGCACAGATCAAATTCGGCTGGGAGATTGATCATTACTGTGTGAACGATGTGGTGGAATATGTGGACGCAGTGCCGCAGGGTGAAGTAAACGCGCTGGTAGAGGAGTATTACAGCAAATATAAGATTATCGACGAAGGCCGTGACGCCGAGGAGTTCCGCAGACATGTGGCGGTACAGGCACAGCAGGAGATCGGTATCGAAAAATTCCTTAAGGAGAATGATTATCACGCTGTTGTTACCCATTTCGGCATGCTGGGTGGTTTGAAGCAGCTTCCGGGTCTGGCGATCCAGAGACTGATGGAGAAGGGCTACGGCTTTGGCGCAGAGGGCGACTGGAAAGTGGCGGCAATGGTTCGCCTCATGAAGCTGATGACGGCTGACATTGAGGGAGCAAAGGGTTCTTCCCTGATGGAGGATTATACCTATAATTTAGTGCCCGGCAAGGAAGGTATCTTACAGGCCCATATGCTGGAGGTATGTCCTTCTGTTGCGGACGGCGATATTGCAATCAGGGTATGTCCGCTGTCCATGGGTAACAGGGAAGATCCTGCCCGTCTGGTATTTACCGCAAAGGAAGGCCCTGCGGTGGCCTGCTCCCTGATTGATCTTGGAACGAGATTCCGTCTGCTGATCAATGCGGTGGATTGCAAGAAGGTGGAGAGACCCATGCCGAAGCTTCCTGTGGGTACGGCATACTGGACGCCTCAGCCGAATCTGGAGGTCGGCGCGGCAGCATGGATTCTGGCAGGCGGCGCGCATCATACGGCGTTCTCCTATGACCTGACTGTTGACCAGATGGTTGACTGGGCGGATGCAATGGAAATCGAGAGCGTGGTAATCGACAAAAATACCACGATCCGCGATATTAAAAACGAACTGAGATGGAATGCGGCAGCTTATAAATAGGAGGTAGAAAATGGGAGCAAAAGAATGTATTGCAAGTGGGAAAGCGGTACTGGGGATTGAGTTTGGCTCGACCCGTATCAAGGCGGTGCTGGTGGATGACAACAATAAACCGATTGCATCCGGCGCTCATGACTGGGAGAACAGACTGGAAAACGGCATCTGGACATACAGTCTGGACGATATCTGGACGGGGCTTCAGGACTGTTACAAAAAGCTGACGGAGGATGTGCAGGCGCAGTATGGAGAGAAGCTGACCAAACTGGGCGCCATTGGCTTCAGCGCCATGATGCACGGTTATATGGCTTTCAATGATAAGGACGAACTGATGGTTCCCTTCCGTACATGGAGAAATACCATTACGGAGGAGGCGTCCACAAAGCTGACGGAGCTCTTTAATTACCATATTCCCCAGAGATGGACCATTGCGCATCTCTATCAGGCGGTTTTGAACGGCGAAGAGCATGTGCCGGATCTGAAATTTGTGATTACGCTGGCGGGTTATATTCAGTGGAAACTGACGGGAGAGAAGATTGTCGGCGTTGGCGAGGCTTCCGGCATGTTCCCCATCGACATTGCCACGGGACAGTTTAATGAGAAGATGATCGGGCAGTTTGACGAGGCTGTTGCGGATAAGGGATTTGCATGGAAATTAAAGGATGTGCTTCCGGCGGTTTACACGGCGGGACAGCAGGCGGGCGCATTGACGGAGGAGGGCGCGAAGCTGTTAGACCCCACGGGTACGTTACAGGCAGGCATACCCTTCTGCCCTCCCGAGGGAGACGCGGGCACAGGTATGGCGGCTACCAACAGCGTTGCGCAGCGTACCGGTAACGTATCGGCGGGAACCAGCGTATTCGGCATGATCGTATTGGAGAAGGATCTTTCCAAGGTATATGACGCCATTGATCTGGTGACCACTCCCGACGGCAGTCTGGTGGCTATGGTGCACTGCAACAACTGCACCTCTGACCTGAATGCATGGGTGAACCTGTTTAAGGAATACTCGGAAGTAATGGGCATGAAGGTGGATATGAACGAGCTGTACGGCAATCTTTACCGTAAGGCTCTCGAGGGCGACGACGACTGTGGCGGTCTGCTTGCCTACAATTACTTCTCCGGGGAACATGTGACGGGCTTTAACGAGGGACGTCCGATGTTTGTGAGAAAGCCGGATGCGAAATTTAATCTGGCGAACTTCATGAGAGTGCATTTGTTCACTTCTCTTGGCGCATTGAAGACAGGTTTTGATATTTTGTTTACAGAGGAGAAAGTACAGGTAGACGAAATTCTTGGACATGGCGGACTCTTTAAGACAAAGGGTGTTGGCCAGAGCATTCTTGCGGCGGCAATGAACGCTCCCGTGAGCGTGATGGAGACGGCCGGTGAAGGCGGCGCCTGGGGTATTGCGCTTCTTGCTTCCTACATGATTAACAAGGGCGCGGACGAGAGTCTGGCAGCGTTCCTTGACAGCAAGGTATTTGCAGGTCAGAAGGGTGAGAAGATGGAGCCGAAGGCGAACGACGTAAAGGGCTTCAACGAGTTTATGAAAGTTTACAGTGCGGGACTTGCCATTGAGAGAGCGGCGGTAGAAAGCTTATAGGAGGAGAACGATGTTAGAGGAATTAAAAAAGCGCGTATATGAGGCTAATATGCTTCTTCCGAAATACGGGCTGGTTACTTTTACCTGGGGCAATGTGAGCGAGATCGACAGGGAGAGCGGTATTTTTGCCATCAAGCCCAGCGGCGTCGATTATGAGAAGCTGACTCCCGACGATATGGTGTTGGTAGATTTGGACGGTAAGAAGGTGGAGGGGAAATATAACCCCTCCTCCGACACGGCGACTCATGTAGAAATTTATAAAGTGTTTCAGGAGGTTGGCGGTGTGGTGCATACGCACTCATCCTACGCAACGAGCTGGGCACAGGCGGGCAGAAGCATTCCCTGCTACGGAACGACCCATGCCGATTATTTCTACGGGGAGATTCCCTGTCTGCGCTGTCTGACGCAGGAAGAGATTTCGGAAGGATATGAGAGAAATACGGGCGTGCTTATTGTCAATGAGTTTAAGAGAATGGAAAAGGACCCTGTTGCCGTACCCGGAACGCTCTGTAAGAATCATGGTCCTTTTGCCTGGGGCAAGGACGGCCATGAGGCGGTACATAACGCGGTAGTGATGGAAGAAGTGGCGAAAATGGCATACCGTGCGGAGACGATTAACGCGAGGATTCAGCCCGCGCCGCAGGAGCTGCAGGATAAGCACTATTTCAGGAAGCATGGCGAGAATGCTTACTACGGACAAAAATAATGCGGCAATATGTTATGTCCATGCGTTGCAGATGTATAAGATATGTGCACGGGCACGGTGACAAAGTGAAAGCTTTGTGTTACACTGTGTTTAGCAGAAAACGAAGCATAGTTATTAAGGATGGAGGACAGCGATGAACAAATTAGAGTTACAAAAAACAGCTAATGAAGTTCGCAAAGGTATCGTGACAGCGGTACACGGCGCTAAGGCAGGGCATCCGGGCGGATCTCTGTCGGCGGCAGACATTTTTACTTATCTGTATTTTGAAGAGATGAACATTGACCCGAAAGACCCGAAAAAGGCAGACAGAGACCGTTTTGTGCTTTCCAAGGGGCATACGGCTCCGGGGCTTTATTCCGCATTGGCAAACAGGGGATATTTCCCGGTAGAGGATCTGCCGACCCTGCGCCATCTGGGCTCCTATTTGCAGGGACATCCCTGTATGCAGGAGACGCCCGGCGTAGATATGTCTTCGGGTTCTCTGGGACAGGGTATCTCCTCGGCGGTAGGCATGGCCCTTGCGGCAAAGCTTGACAATAAGTCTTACAGAACCTATACGCTTCTGGGCGACGGTGAGATTCAGGAAGGCCAGGTATGGGAAGCGGCCATGTTTGCAGGTCACAGAAAGCTTGATAATCTGGTAGTTATCGTGGATAACAACGGCTTACAGATTGACGGTAAGATTGACGACGTATGCTCGCCTTACCCCATTGACAAGAAGTTTGAGGCGTTTAACTTCCATGTAATCAATATTGACGGCAATGACTTTGACCAGATCGACGCGGCATTTAAAGAGGCGAAGGCGACTAAGGGAATGCCCACCGCCATCATTGCGAAGACGGTGAAGGGCAAAGGCGTATCCTTTATGGAGAATAACGCGGGCTGGCACGGCAAAGCGCCCAACGATGAAGAGTATGCGACGGCGATGGCGGATCTGGAGAAGATCGGCAAAGAGTTAGGAGGTGCGAACTGATGGCAGATGTAAAGAAAGTGGCAACAAGAGAGAGCTATGGTAATGCACTTGCTGAGTGTGGCGCGGAATTTCCGGATCTGGTAGTCCTTGACGCTGACCTTGCAGGCGCTACCAAAACCGGCGTGTTTAAGAAAGCTTTTCCCGACCGCCATATCGACTGCGGTATCGCGGAGTGTAATATGACAGGCATTGCGGCGGGTCTTGCTACCTGTGGAAAAATACCTTTTATCAGTTCCTTCGCCATGTTTGCGGCAGGACGGAATTTTGAGCAGGTTCGTAATTCCATCGGTTATCCGCATCTGAATGTAAAGATCGGCGCAACCCATGCGGGTATCACCGTGGGAGAGGACGGCGCAACTCATCAGTGTAATGAGGATGTTGCCCTGATGCGGACGATTCCCGGTATGACGGTTATTGTTCCCTCCGATGATGTGGAGGCGAAAGCGGCTGTGCGTGCGGCAATTGAGATGAACGGGCCGGTTTATCTGCGGTTTGGCCGTGCGGCTGTGCCGGTAATTAACGATAAGCCGGATTATAAATTTGAGGTTGGCAAGGGCGTTCTGCTCAGAGAAGGCAAGGATGTGACAATCATTGCCAGCGGCATTACAGTAGCTTCTGCTCTGGAAGCGGCCGAAATGCTTGCCGCAGACGGAATTGACGCAGAGGTGATCAATATTCATACCATTAAGCCTCTGGATGAAGAACTGGTGCTTGCTTCTGCGAAGAAAACCGGTAAGGTGGTGACGGCAGAGGAGCATACCGTGATCGGCGGCCTTGGCAGCGCTGTCTGCGACTGCCTGTCCGAGAAGCATCCGACGCCCGTTCTGCGGATCGGTATGCAGGATACTTTCGGTGAGTCCGGCCCGGCAAATGCGCTGGTGGAGAAATATGGTCTGGACGGTAAGGGAATTTATGAGAAAGTAAAGGGCTTTGTGAAATAAGCGCAATGTCTGTCGGAAGTTTTTCGAGTGACGCTGCGGAGGACACGAAAATGAGTAAAAGAATTTTGTCTCCCTCTATTCTGGCAGCTGATTTTGCCAGATTGGGGGAGCAGATCAAAGAGGCCGATGAAGCCGGTGCGCAGTATCTGCATATTGATGTGATGGACGGTGTTTTCGTGCCATCCATTTCCTTCGGGATGCCGGTAATTAAAACGATACGCAAGGTGACAGACCGAATTTTTGATGTGCATCTGATGATCGTGGAGCCGGAACGGTATGTGAAAGAGTTTAAGGAGTGCGGCGCGGACAGTATCACGTTTCATTTGGAAGCGACGCAGGACGCGGATGAGACAATTGCGCTTATCAAGAGCCTTGGCTGTCGGGTGGGGATGTCGATTAAGCCCAAAACACCGGTGGAAGCGGTCAGGAAATATCTGAGTAAGCTGGATATGCTTCTTGTCATGACGGTAGAACCGGGATTCGGAGGCCAGAAGTACATACCGGAATCTACGGAGCGCGTTCGCCAGGTTCGGAAAATGGCCGATGAAATGGGGCTTGACCTTGATATTCAGGTGGATGGCGGTATTACCGTGGAAAATGCAAAGATTGTTTTGGAGGCCGGCGCCAATGTGATTGTGGCGGGCTCGGCGGTTTTTCGGGGAAGCATTACGGAAAACGTAAAACAGTATCTGGCGCAGTTTTAAACAACCGGCGCAGTCTTGAATGGAGACTGCGCCGGTTCTTTTTGTCTGTTTAAGTATTGTCTGGAAACGCGGTATTCCCATGTCTAGGAAACGATGTTTTGCAGCCAGACGCCCTTTTTAACCAGAATAAATCCGATCACACATTTAATCCAGTCACCCATCTGCACGAATGCGTACACGGCCAGAACAGGCAGCGTTGTGTAACGGCTTAAAGTAAAAGCGATGACAACGCTGACACACCAGATAAAGACGCTGTCAAAGAGGAAAGTGATGACCGTCCGGCCGCCGGAGCGCAGCGTGAAGTAGGAAGCGTGCAGAAAAGCGTTCTGCGGCATAAAGACGGCGGTAAGCATAATGAAGTATGTAGCCAGCGCCCTTGCATCGCTGCTTGTGTTGTACAGCAGCGGGAAAAACTGCGCTAATAAAAGCATGAAAACGGCCATAACAGTACAGCTGATAACGGAAAAGGCAATCATTTTATTGTCCGTGTCCCGCGCTTCCTTCATCTTACCGGCGCCCAGAAGCTGCCCTACGATGATGGCTACGGAATCGCCCAAGGCTAGAAATACAATGTTGAATACGTTATTGATCGTATTGGAAATATTAAGCGCCGCAATGACATTTAATCCCCGAATCGAGTAGCACTGTGTAAGCATGGCCATACCGGCTGCCCAGAGCGTTTCGTTCAGAAGAAGGGGCATGCCTTTTGTTATAATCTTTGCCACCAGACCGGCGGGTACTTTTAACGTGCTGTAAAGTCCTTTGACAAAAGGATTCTGCTGTACGTGGCGGTGCGTATGAATGAGCACAACAGCGCACTCCACAAAACGAGAAATGATCGTGGCGATGGCGGCGCCTTGTACCCCCAGAGCCGGCGCGCCCAATTTACCGTAAATCAATATGTAGTTTAATATCAGATTCACGAATACGGCAATTACGCCTGCCTTCATGGGCAGGATGGTCTGTCCGCACTCGCGAAGGGTGCTTGAATAAACCTGAACCAGCATAAAAGGAACAAGTCCGGGAAGCATAATCATCAGATACTCTTTTCCGTAGCGAAGAGTGGCCGCCGCGCTTTTGGCCGTGCCATCGCCCTGCAAATAGAAAGCGATCAGGGGATCTCCGGCATACAGAAGAAGAATGACGGTAATCAGAGTAATCAAAAAGACCATCCAGATTTTAAAGCGGACGGTTTGTCGAACGCCTTCTTCATTTTTCTGTCCAAAGTATTGCGCGGTAAAAATGCCTGCTCCGGATACACCGCCGAACAGACAGAGATTATAGACAAAGAGCAGCTGATTGACAATGGCTACGCCGGACATCTGTTCTGTGCCGATCTGCCCGATCATGATGTTGTCCAGCAGACTCACAAAGTTGGTAATGCCGTTTTGAATCATGATGGGTACGGCGATGGCCAGTACCATTTTGTAAAAATTCCGATCTCCTATGAATTTGTATCTGATGTTTTTCAAGAGTCTCATCCCCATATTCTACAGGATCAGCCGGCCTTTGACAACTCGAAATTTTATATGCATTTAATGAAACGTTAAATTTGATGGAATTTTCGCTTGCTATTCTACGAATAATAAAATATGATAAAAGAGACAAAGGAAACTAAAATTACAAGAAGAAAGAAGGGGAAGGAACAAATGCGATTTGAAAACTTGACGGATTGTGAACTGTTAGTAATGAAGATATTGTGGGACGCGGAGAAAGAGCTTGGGCTGTCGGAGGTTACACAGAGAGCAAACGAGACATATCAAAGGGATTGGAAACTGCAAACAGTTTCCACTTTTCTAACCAGGCTTGTGAATAAGTCATATCTGGAAAGTTACAGGCAGGGCCGGGTATTTTATTATCGGATTCTGGTGCCGGAGACGGACTATGTAAAAGAGCTGGCGCAGGATTTTATTGCGTTTTGGGGCTGGGATAATATGGAGATATTTCTTGCCGTTGTGGAAAAGAGCCGCGCCGAATAATTTTTCCTGATAAGGTGGGTGGTGCATTTCCTGTTCCGATGTGGTATGATAGGTAAGGTTAAGGGAATGGAGATGACACGATCATGAAAAAATTGGGGAGAAATGACGCCTGCTGGTGCGGCAGCGGGAAGAAATACAAGGCCTGCCACATGGCGATGGATGAAAAGATTGAGGCATATGCCTTGCAGGGACATATGGTTCCCCATCACGATATCTTAAAGACGCCGGAACAGCTGCAGGGAATCAGGGAAAGCAGTAAACTGAATATTGCGATTCTGGATGAGATTGAGAGACAGATTCATGTGGGCATGAGTACGGAAGAGATAGATAGGATTGTCAGGGATATGACAAAGGAGCTGGGAGGTATTGCCGCGCCTCTTAATTACGAGGGATTTCCGAAGAGTGTCTGTACTTCTGTTAACGAGGTGGTATGTCACGGCATACCGGATGAGACACGCTTTCTTAAGGATGGCGATATTGTCAATGTGGATGTATCTACTATATATAAAGGCTATTTTTCCGACTCCTCGCGTATGTTTATGCTTGGGAATGTGCCGGAGGAAACACGCAGGCTTGTGCAGGTGGCGAAGGAATGTATTGACGTTGGACTGGAGCAGGTGAAGCCCTGGAATTTTCTGGGAGATATGGCGCAGGCCATTAACGATCATGCGAAGAAAAACGGCTATTCCATCGTGCGGGAGATCGGCGGCCACGGTATTGGGCTGGAATTTCATGAAGAGCCCTTTGTCAGCTATGTGACGCCCAGGGGTACGGAAATGCTCATGGTGCCCGGAATGGTGTTT
>ERZ779632.191-NODE-191-length-40899-cov-9.112526_pt1 | contig 40899 bp, 56 predicted proteins | sample MGYA00514194_ERZ779632 | MGnify/ENA primary metagenome ERZ779632 (study PRJEB29562, sample SAMEA4376704) | mouse gut metagenome | isolation source: Cecum | study: EMG produced TPA metagenomics assembly of the A DSS colitis mouse model was used to assess the... | reverse complement strand
CTTCGACGCATTTTGCCAATGCGTCTACAATAACAAAGTTGTTTGGCGCACCGGCAAAATGCGTCGAAGTCGTTGAAGAGCATAAGAAGATTATGTGCTCCATCAGCGGGGGGGGCGACAGTGATGTGATGCTTGATATGCTTGTGCGCTGTGGCGCCAAGAACAAGACAGACTTTGTGTTTTTCAATACGGGTCTGGAATATCAAGCGACACTGGAACACCTTGGTTACCTCGAAGATAAGTATGGCATCAAAATTGTGAAGGCGCATCCCGTCAAACCGATTCCAGTATCAAACCGGGAGTACGGTGTTCCATTTATGTCAAAGTTTGCCGCTGAGATGATTTATCGCCTTCAGCGACACAACTTCCAGTGGGAAGACAAACCATTTGACGAGCTGTATGCCAAGTACCCAAAGTGCAAAACAGCTTTGGAATGGTGGTGTGATGTTACCTACGGAAATACAACGCAATACGCCATCAAGCGGAACCCATATCTTAAGGAGTTCATGGTACAGAACCCTCCCACATTCAAAATATCAAGCAAGTGCTGCACCTATGCAAAGAAAAATGTTGCGGCACAATTTGCAAAAGGAAAAGGATATGACCTGTCGTGTATCGGCATACGCCAATCAGAAGGAGGCGTCAGGTCTGCGGCATTACATAGCTGTTTCTCGGATGGAGCCGGCGGCATGGATTACTTCCGCCCAATCTTCTGGTTGCGAGATACGGACAAGGAAGAGTATTGCAGGCATTACGATGTAACACATAGCCGTTGCTACACAGAATATGGCCTTGTGCGCACAGGATGTTTTGGGTGTCCGTTTGGCAAACGGTTTGAAGAGGAACTGGCGTCTATCGAGCAGTATGAGCCTAAGCTATTGAAAGCTGCGAACGCAATCTTCAAGGATAGCTACGAGTACACCAGAGCATATCTAAGGTTCCGGGAAGAAATGAAACAAAGCGGCAAATGAAAGTAGGTGATTCCAATGATTTATCTTGACAACGCGGCGACCACAAAGGTATCCCCAGAGGTTCTGGAGACTATGACACCGTACTTCTCCGATGTGTACGGGAACCCGGAGAGCATCCACTCCGCTGGGAGAAAAGCGGCGAAGGCAATAGAGAAAGCACGGGAGCAGGTCGCGGTTCCCATCGGCGCCGACCCGAGCAACATCATCTTCACGTCTGGCGGCTCGGAGGCAAACACCTTGGCGATTGTTGGCTTGGCAGACTATCTGAAGTCTGTGGGCCGCACACACATCATCACCACGAAAGTCGAACATCACTCCGTTCTGAATGCAATAAAATCCCTGTTTGATTCAGGATTCGAGATGACTTGGCTGGACGTTGACCGCGACGGTGACATCCCACCAGAGCGTGTGGCAGAAGCTATGCGTGAGAACACTGGCCTCGTGTCAATCATGGCGGTCAACAATGAGATCGGGAACCGATACCCCATCGAGCGTATCGGAGAAATTTGCAGGAGCGCCGGCGCTCTGTTCCATACGGATTGCGTTCAGGCATACTGCGGTACAAACATTGATGTAGACCTGTCGTGTATCGACTTCCTGTCGGCATCTGGACACAAAGTCCATGCGCCGAAGGGGGTCGGTTTTTTGTACGCCAGACACAAGGAGTTCCTTCGCTCTGTGATTCACGGCGGCAGTCAGGAGTACGAGCTGCGGGGAGGCACACACAACGTGCCATACATCGTCGGCCTCGGGAAGGCTGCAGAGCTTTCTCATGCAGAGTGGCTCCATGATACCTATGCGTACGGCAAAAAGGTTGGGGCGATCAGGAACGGCGTCCTGTCACAGTTGTCTGGGGTCTATGTCAACGGGACGCCGCACTATAACTCGAAGACATTGAACCTGCGCTTTGATGATGTGGACGGAGAAACGCTGCTTATGCTTCTGGACAGTAAAGGCGTTGAGGTATCTGCCGGGTCTGCCTGTTCGGCGCACTATGCAGTTCCAAGCCATGTCCTGTCTGCCATCGGTCTGACAGAAGACGAGGCCATAAGCTCCATCCGGGTTTCTGTGTCACAGTACACTACAGGCGAGGAGATCGAGGAGGCCATTCGGCTTATCGTCGATTCAGTAAATCAGCTACGAGGAGGATAATTATGGGATACTACACCGACTACACACTCAGCGTATATGGGACGGAGACCCAGGAGGATGGGTCAGTCAAGATGACCGACAAGATCTCCCCAATTCTTGAGGAGCAGATCGCGTTGGAGATTGACAAGATGAACGTGTTCACGGACGGGGATATGGCCGACTCGTACTACGCCAACTGTAAGTGGTATGACCACGAAGAGGACATGCGTATCCTGTCCGCAAAGTATCCTGACCAGATCTTTTGGCTCAGCGGACACGGTGAAAGCGACGAAGATCTGTGGCAGAAGTTCTTCATGGCCGGCAAGATGCAGGCGTGCTACGCACGTATCGTCTACGACGACTTCGATCCGAAGAAACTCGAAGGCGCGCCTCCCGACAATCTGGGGAATCATACTTACAGCTACGAGTTATAGGAGGTGCGGTATGAATGACTTTGACTACGAAGTCATGCAGCGCAAGCGCCTTGCACGACAGGCTTTCCATAGGAAGTCCGGTAGTAAAAGTAAGAAGTGTCCTATGTCAACAGACCATATGACACGGAAACAATGGTTAGAAAGGTGTGGTGAATCTGTGACATATCAGCTTGGGAAGCCTATGCCATGGGAGGAGTTCAAGAAGATGCCGGTTCAGATCCAAAAGGAGTACCTGCTGGATATGATTCGGAAATACTCAACGACCGCATCCGATCTCGCAAGGCTGTTTGGAATCGGCGCTCCTACCGTGACGAAGCATTGCAGCTCAGAGGAGATCGGGATCAAGTTCTCCCCAGGGAAGAAGATGCCGAAGGATCGGCGCGAGGAGTTTGAACGTCTGTTCCTTAATGAAGTCGAGGCAGAGGTTGAGGCGCCTCCTCCGCCTGCCGCTGAAGAACCACAGGATGTTGTTCAGGCTCCGCTTATCTGTCAGCTTGATATGAGTAAAGCGAAACCGTCATCTTCCGGTATGGAGATGACGGACTTCAGCATGAGCTTCCAGGGTGCCATCAATGCAGAAGCGGTAGTAAATTCCATCGTGGCAATGCTGGTTCCTGGAGCGAAGGTCAGGCTTGATGTCAGATGTTCTGTGATTGCCTGATATAAGGTTGAAAAATTTTTACATATCAAGTATAATATCTTAAGAACAACTACGGAGGTAAATGTAATGTCAGATGTGTATGGGAACGCGCCGCGTGAGTACGTCAGGGATCTCTCAGAACGTGTGAACGAAGCCGTGGCCGGCGGCCGTGGCGTTGTGAACCAGACGAACATGGAGAAGTTCAACAAGGTGTATGACTTCTTCTGCTGGCTCGCAGACGATAACGACGTGGAGGTAAAGAACCTCGATGTGCGCCCGGAGTCTGTCCATGCGAGCTTTTCTGTGGAGGTCCCGAGTGTAGACCTGCATGGCGATGATATGGTCAGGTTCGTAGACATCCTGCAATATGTGGATGTGTTCTCTGTGAACCAGACCAAGTCCGGTGAGGTCGCGATCTATGTCTGCGTCAAGCATGTTTGGGAGGACTAAGATGAATAAGGGAAGACGGTCTTCGCTCAAAGAAGCGACAAGTCTCCTTGACCGCGCCATCAGCCTGATATCTGATGCGCGTGATGAGGAACAGGATTGTCTCGACAATCTTCCAGAGAATCTCCAGAATAGTGAACGGTATGAGAGCATGGAAAATGCGATCGACAATCTGGAGGATGCCCTGGATAAGATTGACGAGGCGAAGGAAAGTATCAGCGAAGCTGTTGCGTAACGAAAGGTAACCCGAGGTGAAGGTTCGTGCTATCTGAATTTTTGTGGATGCTTGCAGGCGGTGGGTATATAGCCGGGAGAGCTGCGAAAGAGACAGTAGGTCTTGCTGCAGAGCAGAAGTATATAGCATCTCGCGGCTTCAATAGAGAGAGGCAACGTATGCTGGAACGTATGGCTACAAGTGCCGACCGCGCGGAGCGTATGGAGTTTGAGCGTATGTGCGGGTACATCCCGCACGGGGAACATGAAAGAAAGATGGCTGTTCGTGAGATATCCATCCGAGAAGGTTGGAGGTATTATGACGCCACCGAACTGTTCAACAACCCGTCATATCTCAAACTCATAGGTGGTAAATGCCCAGAGTGGGTTGACCCGAAGGAAATGGAAAGGAAATGGAAGGCCGTCGAAGATAAGGCGAAAGAACGAATCGCTGAAATTGAACGACGTAAAGCGTGGATTGAACGGTGCGAACACGGCGACGAGGTTCATGTTTTCCCGATGAACTTTGAAACGGAAGCTCTGTACCGTGCGGCGGTTGCTCACGCCTATTTGAACAGGCGTTAGTCAGGAAGAGGGACACAGAAGTCCAGAAGGACTTTCCCGCAGCACCGCACACTGTACCCGCTGTCTGGTGAGATATGGAAACTTGCACGCTCTCTGTCCGGATTTGCAGACAGGAGGTGCAGGGTTCCGTCGTCATCGACATGATACTGCTTGCAGTACATCTCTCCGTTCACACAGAAGATGCCGACATCTCCATCATCCAGCTCGTTGGTCTCCATCACAAACACCATATCGCCATCTGAGATATACGGCTCCATGCTGTCACCAGAGATGCAGACCGCGTAATCGGCATCATCTGGTGTGTTGTCATCTACAAGAATCATCTCAAAGTCATCCCCTTCGAGCGGCACACCAAAGCCTGCCGCCGGAGGGGACAAGTATTTGGGAAGGAACCTGTGCCGCGACACATGCTGAGATTCATCACGGGACGGCAGTCTGATAACTTTCGCACTATGTTGTACTCGCTCATACTCCATTGTGCATACAGTATCGACTAAGCTGCGGCCGTGTGTGTCAAGCGATGCATACTTGCGCGCTATAGCTTCTGCCTCAAGACTCAGTATCTTGCCGGCGTACCTGCCAAGCAGTTCGTCGGTACTCGTTTTAAGAGTTTCTGCAAGGCGGACAAGCAGGTCAAAGGATGGCTGTCTTGTCCCTCTCTCCCAGTTGCCAATCGTAACTGGAGTCACGCCAAGGCTTACACCCAGAGACCTTTGCGTCATGCCTCTATCCATCCTGATGGCTTTCAGGTTTTCTTTGAAGTCCATAGCTACCTCCGAAAAATTTGCCTTGACATAACAGAGTGTTTGTGTTATTGTTTGCTACATCAACAGAATGTTACATTCACAGAGTAGCACAAAACACCATGTATGTCAAGTTCCTTTTTGGAGGTAAACAATGAAATCAAACCTGTCTCTCGGGAAGTTCCGCAATGAAATCGGTACGTATAGCCGGTTCATGCTGGAATACGACGACCCGCTTACCCCACTCGCCTTCTCTACCCAGTTCAGCCATGCGTCCGTGATCCTGTCGGCGTCCCCCTATATCGCTCTGAAAAATGGTGTTGACTTCCTGTGTCTTACCCACATCCAGGCTATCAAGAAGAAAGGGAAAATGGATGGTTACCAGGTTTATATCTTCGTATGTGGTGATTATTCTATGGATGGGGAGCCTATACCGGTAAGATTCACCCTAAAATGTGCTTGAAAATTTTCTCGAAAATTCTTCAAAAAAAAGTGTTGACAAAACTGCGCCCATATGATATAATCAGGCCAACCTAAAAAACTATAGCGAGGTACTGAGTTATGAGCGAGACTCGTCAAGCATGTGTGTCCCCACTGATCGGGGAAGTATACTACATGAAATTTGAAGGGGTCGGGAACGAGCAGAGCGGGTGGAGACCTGGTGTGGTCTTCCAGAACAATGTTGGCAACGCACACAGCCCTAATGTGATTGCGCTCCCTATGACTAAGGTCATGAAGAAGACAGGCCAACCTACTCATGTCCTGGTTGCATCATCAGAGTCTGGGCTTCCAAAAGACAGCATGGTGCTATGCGAGAATCCAGAGAAGATGTCCAAGACACGTATCGGCAGCTTCATCACTAAACTGTCCGACAAGTACATGAAGCAGATCGCCATGGCAAGTCTGATCGCCACGGCAGCGATCTCCTTCCTGGACGAAGCCGAGCTGATTGATGTCTGGCGCAAGTCTGTCAGACTGAACAGTGTGGCATGAGGAGGACGGGTATGTATAACGAAGAGCGCAAGGTACAGTTCATCGAAAGCACGCGGAGCTCGTCAGACTTTGGACGTTCTGTGTTCCGGACAACAGGAAGGTATGAGGAGGCGGCCGGCACCGACTTCTGCGAGCTTCCTCTGGAGACCGTGCAGGAAATCATAAACGGGAACTTCGGTGCAAGAACAAGGTCTATGGATTCGTATGTCGCATTCCTCCGTTCATACGTCGTGTGGTGTAAGGACAACGGCTATGAGACATGTGACGCTATCTACGATGTGCAGTCTCAGATGGACGAAAAGATAAGGCGCCGTATGGTTTCATCTCCGAGGCATCTCCAGGCGACATTGGACAAGGTGTTCCAGCCTGTTGAGAGCAACACGGTTGACTGTATCTACAGGTGCTACCTATGGATGGCGTTCGCCGGCATCGCAGAAGAGGACGCACTTGACATCAAGGTCAGCGAAGTGGACTTCTCCTCTATGTTGATTGAGCATGGCGGCAAGTCCTATGAGCTGTACCGTGAAGCGATACCAGCGTTCCGCATGGCATGTGACGCGACAGAGTTCGTCTATGAACACCCGCGTTACAAGCAGACCAGAAACAGGTGCGCCGGGGAGTATCTGATGCGTGGTATCAGATCAGAACAAGTCAAGCTGAACACGGTGAAAAGTATCATCCAAAAGGCGTTCAAGGCGCATGATGTTGAGCTGACATACGGCAAGCTCCGCCTGTCTGGTGTGTTCTACAGAGTATACGAGGCGGAACGTATGGGAGACCCAGTCAACTTTGATACACTGATAGCTGACCATATCAGTAAGATGGGAAGCACCTACCACACGAACTATACAAGGAGCAAGGTGGCAGGGATATTGAGGCGGGATCTGTTTGATGACTACGCTTGCTGGAAAGCAGTGTTCACCTAACAGGCAGGAAAGAGACAGCCGTGCTGGCTGGCTCTTTTCTTTTGCTCTATCAACACTATTATTTGAGGCGAGAGTATGGAGTATGCATATCCAAAGGGAGAGATTGTATGGGTTGGCCACTACGACAAGGACGGCAACCTTCGCTACATCACAACATCGAAGCCGTCCAGGGAATACTACTTCCTCTACGAGCTGAAAGACGGCAAGTTCGTCAAGCTCGGGAGGGACAGGAGCCCTAAAGTTTTGGAAGATAAATACATCCACCTATAAGGGGTTCACCAGCGAGAGCTGTTGACCGGGCGTTAAATTTTTCAAAATGTTTGATTCTGACGCCCTCTATAAGTGCCTTGAAATGGGCACTATCAACTATCAATGCAGTATTCCTATCTATCCATGGGAGTACGCGGAATGAAAGGGGTGGTTCCATTGAACGAGAAAGAAAGGTTTCTCTCGCTGTGCAGCGCGATCCACAGAGAAGGCGTAGACGGTCTGATGGACTGGCTGGAAAGCAGTGACTTCTACACAGCGCCGGCAAGCAGGAGATACCACGGCAGTTACCAGGGTGGTCTGCTGGAGCATTCACTCAACGTCTATGACGAGCTGAAGCGTTTGCTCGCAGCGTACCCACAGATCCAGGCGTCCGAGGAAACGGCAGCGATTATCGCGCTGTTCCATGATCTCTGTAAGGTCAATTTCTATGTGACCGAAAAGCGGAATCGGAAGAACAGCGAGGGTAGGTGGGAAAGCTACGATTCCTACGCCATCAAGGAAAAGTTCTGCTTCGGCGGTCACGGCAGCAAGTCGGTGTTCATTGTTCAGAATTTCATTAAGCTCACACCGGAGGAGGCCGCCGCGATCAACTGCCATATGGGCGCATTCGATAACGAGAATGTCGGCCAGACATATGAGCAGTTCCCACTGGCATGGTTGCTTCATGTGGCTGATGAGGCCGCTACGTATATACAAGAAGCAAAACAAGATTAAAAAGGAGGAAACAACATGGCTTTCAAGAAGCAGGCAACACCTCAGCAGGCGCCAATGGATATCTTGGCGCAGAAGAAGAACCGGCTGAATCAGTTCAACGCTCAGTTTGACCGTGCGGTGTCTCTCGTTACCAACACGATTGACGAGCTTGGGAAGATCAGCCAGAACATCAGCGAGACCATGGGCGAAATCGACGAGTATGAGAGGGAGCTTGCTGCTACGAAGAGCGGCTTGGCCGAGGCAAAGGCCAAGAACGACAAGGTGATCTCCAACTTCAAGTCGCTGCTCGCCGTGGAGTAACAGGAGAACCGAGTATGGCAGAAGAAGTTTTGAACCTCCAACAGAAGCTGTCCAAGATCCGCAAGATGACAGAGGTGATCCAGAAGAACCGGAAAGGGTTCAACTACAAGTACACCTCCATCGACGAGATTCTGGCAAGGATCACGGCCGGCATGAACAAGTACAATGTGTCCCTGATCCCCAGCATCGTTCCTGGCTCTGAGTCCGTCGAACCGTATACATACTGCAAGACCAAGTTCACCAAAGACGGCCAGCAGTACGAGGAGAAGAACAATGAGTTCACGGCGAAGGCCGGCATCGTCTACACCTGGGTGAATGATGATGACCCGACCGAGAGGATCGATGTGCCATGGTTCATCGCAGGGAGCCAAGCCGATCCTGCACAAGCAGTCGGCAGCGGTCTGACCTACGGCCTGCGTCAGTTCCTGATGCAGTTCTTCCAGATCGCAACGCTGGACGGCGAAGACCCGGACGACTGGCGAAGCAAGCAGAGGTTTGCTGAAGGCGAGGAAGACCGCGCAATCGCCGGGAAGATCGTGGAGCAGATCCATGGGCTGGTGACCGCCCATCTGTCGCAGCACCCTGACGACAAACCGAAGGTCATCACGTTGACCAAGAAGTATGTTCGCGAGAACGGCAAGCCGAGCGCAAACTACTACGCCGTAGAGACTTCCGCTCAGGCGTCCGAGCTGTTCGAGGCGCTGAAGCAGGAACTCGGCGTGAAATAAGTATTACATAAGGAAGGTTGGTACTATGGGATTTCGCGTAGGGAACTACATGTCTGTGTGGTCAACTGAGCCGAGTAAGTCCGGCAACACCACACGAGTTAGCCTGTCATCCAGTCGCAAGAACAAGATGACCGGTGAGTATGAGCAGGACTTCTCCGGCTTCTGCACCTTCATCGGGAAGGCGCATGAGGCGGCCAAGAGCCTGAAGGCCAAAGACCGGATCAGGATTCTGGAGTGCGACGTGGGTACCACGTACAACAAGGAGCAGCAGAAGGAGTATGTCAACTACAAGGTCTTCGACTTTGAGATGGCTGACAGCAACACTTCCGGGAACACCGCCGCGAAGTCTGGCGGCAGCAAGAAAAAGACTGCTTTCTCCGTGGACGACGGTGAGGTTGACGATCAGGACGGCCTGCCGTTCTAAGAGACCTGGTGAAGACTTGTGAACTACTCGAATATCATTTCGGATTTCACATGGTCTTATTCTCGGATCGGTCAGTTTGAGATGTGCCCATATGGGTTTTTGCTTTCTTACATCAAGAAGGCGGACAAGAAACCCATGTTCTTCTCGGACTACGGGATCTTTATGCACAAGCTGATTGAACTGTATCTGCGAGGTTTTTTGGAGAAAGAAGAGCTGACAGGCGCATATGTGTCCGGGTTTCGTAAGAACGTAAGGGGCAAGGCGCCGAGCAACAGAATATTCAAAAGCTATTTTGATCAGGGTTACGACTATCTAAGCGAGATTGATTTCCCGTACTTGTCGCCGGTAGGGGTGGAACAGAAGGTTGACTTCCTCGTTGGTGACAAACCATTCACAGGTATCATCGACTGTGTGGCGATGGACGACGGCAAACTTGTGATCCTTGACAACAAGTCCAGGGCGCTGAAGCCAAGATCCGGGAGAAAGAAGCCAACAGTATCAGATGCCGAGCTGGACTCATATCTGAGACAGCTTTACCTGTATAGCGTTCCGATGGAACAGCTTTATCATACATACCCTGACAGGCTGGAGTTCAACTGCTTCCGAACGGGGCAGTTGATCTCCGAGCCCTTCCGTCAGGAAGAATTTGAAAAGACAAAGGAATGGGCGCTCAAAACCATTGACACAATCACCGAGAACGAAGACTGGTCTCCAAAGATAGAATACTGGAAGTGCAGATATATCTGTGATAAGAGCGGCGACTGCTGCTTCTTCCAGACGAACGGAAGGTGATTACATTGGATGTCAATGATATTTGCGACTTGAACAGTGAGGCCGGTGTAGTTGCCTCTCTGGTCTTCCACCCGGACTACGTGTATTTGGTGGAACAGCTCAACCCAAGGCATTTTACAAACCAAACGAACTCCTGGCTCTTCTACGCTGTTTCGCAACTCGAAGCGCACCCCATCCACACGGTTGACGCATACAACATCCTGAATATCTTAAGGTCGCAGCCAAAGCTGAGAGCGAAGGTTGACAGTGTCCTGAACGAGAGGAATGTTGAGGAGTTCATCAATACCGCGACATCGATCGCCAGAAACACACCGGAGGATTACAGGCTCGCCGCAGAGTCTGTACTCAATATGGCGTTCCGCCGCGCTACTTACCAGAAGCTGTCTGAGTGTCAGAATATCTGCCAAAGTATGACAGAAAAAGAAATCGAGCAAAAGATCTACTCCACCCTCGATGATGTGATGATGCAGTTCTCCACAAACAAAGAGGTTCCTCAGTATAAGGATGTGGTAGATGACCTGTGGTATCAGATCTGTCAAAGGCAGAAGGACGGTACATCCGGTATCCCCTTCAAGTTCCCGACTCTCAATCAGTATGTGACCATTGAACCCGGTGAGCTGGTGGTGTTCGCAGCAGAGGCAAAGCAAGGTAAGAGCATGATGCTCCTGAACTGCGCTGTTGATTTGCTGAGCAGAGGTAAGCGTGTCATGTATATAGACAGTGAGCTGAACTCTCGCCTGTTCACCTGCAGGCTTATGGCACATCTGGCGAAGATCGAGTTTAACCGTGTCCGCAGCGGAAACTACTCACCAGAGGAAGCAAGGCGGCTTGACGAGTGCAGGAAGTGGATGAAGAATAAGAGCTTCACCCATCTCTATATGCCGATGTTTGACGCACAAAGCATCTATACGACGGTGAAGAAGGTCAATCACACACAGGGTATTGACGTTCTGATTGTGGACTACTTCAAGGGGAAGGGCGAGGGCGACGCCTTCGACAGCTACCAGGAACTCGGAAGGTTTGTCGATATGGTCAAGAACCAGATCTGTGGTGATATGAACATCGCCGGGATTGGAGCGGCGCAGGCCACATCGACAGGCAGAGTCGCAGACAGCGCAAAGATCGGGCGCAATGCTTCGACTATCGCAATCATCCAGGACAAGCTGCCGGAAGAGATCGAGGCAGACGGGCCTGAGTGCGGCAACAAGAAACTTCGTGTCGTGCTGAACCGCAACGGCCCGCAGATGTCTCCAGACGAATACATAGACATGAACTTCTGCGGGAACCTGATCTCGTATGAAGAGGCAAAGCAGCACGTACAGCAGGAACCATATTAAATTTTGGGGGTGACGGTGTGGAGGTTTACGAGATCGTAGAGAGTGTTGATATCTTGGAATACATATCTCAGTTCTGCGATCCGGTGGAAAAAGAGGACGGCGAATACTGGTGTCTCAGTCCACTCAAGGATGAACGCACACCGTCATTCTCCATTAACACAGAGATGCAGAAGTTCTATGACTTCTCGTCCGGTAAGGGCGGGAATGTTCTGGATTTCATATGTGCATATCACAACTGTGGGTTCCTGAAGGGGCTCGATATCCTGAAGCGATACGCCGGGATAACAGACGATGAACAACAGACCAGCGCGCCGCGCCGGCTCGCTGCAACAACGGTTGCGAAAAGGTTTCAGGTCAGGCATAAAAAGGAGAAACAATCAAAAACCTATGTACTGCAAAGCGACTACATGAACCGCTACGAGTGGGATGTAAAGAAGCTCGCTGTGTGGGAACGTGAAGGTATCAGTATGGAATCCATGGCAAAGTTCCAGGTCAGGTATGATCCGTTCTCCGACCGCCTTGTGTACCCAATCCGTGATGTCAGCGGCAACATCATCAGCGTATGCGGCAGAACGCTCGACCCACACTATAAGGAAAAGAACCTTCGGAAGTACACATACTTTCAGTCTCTTGGTACTCTGGATACCATCTACGGTTTGTCAGATAACATCGCACCGATTCGTGCGAAGGGTGAGATCATCCTGTTTGAAGGCGCGAAGTCCGTGATGATGGCAGACGGCTGGGGTATCCAGAATACCGGAGCGGTTTTGACAAGCCATCTGAACGACAACCAGTTTAAGATCCTGATCAAACTGGGTGTGGCGGTAACATTCGCATTGGACGCCGAGATCAACATACGTGAGGATGCGAACATCATGAAGCTCAGGCAGTATGCCAACGTGTACTGGGTGCGCAACAAAGATGAAATGTTGGAGCCGAAGGACAGCCCGACCGACAAAGGCCGGGAGGTTTTCGAAACGCTTTACCAAGAAAGGAGGCGGTTGCGATAGGCACATACATACCGTACCATATGCACTCAGACTACAGTTTGCTCGACAGTTGCACAAAGTTCAGCGAGTATGTAGATCTTGCGGTGCAGAATGGTCAGAAGGCAATCGCGTCAACAGAGCATGGCCTGCCGCGTGGTTGGCTTTCAAAGAAGCTCTACTGCGACAAGATGGGCATTAAGTTCATCTATGGTGTTGAGGTTTACCTGACAGAGCGCCTGTTCACAGAGGGCAATGAACGCATTCGTGACAACTACCATACAGTTCTGCTCGCCAGAAACATGGATGGTATCCGTGAGCTGAACCTTCTGATTCGGAAGTCCTGTGACAAGGCTCACTTCTACTACACAAACCGCATCACCTTTGACGAGTTCCTCGGTATCTCAGGCAACATCATATCTACCAGTGCGTGTCTCGCCTCTCCGCTCAATAAGCTGCCTGTGACGCATCCACGGTACATGGAGCTGGCGAAGAAGTACACCTTCTTTGAGGTTCAGGCACATGACCATCCAGAGCAGTATGCGTTCAACCGGCGGCTGCTTGCCCTGTCAAAGGAACTCGGGACACCGCTGATTGCAGGCACAGACACCCACAGCTCATCTCCGTATAAAGCTGAGTGCCGGCAGATCCTTCTCGGCGCGAAGCGCAAGACCTACGGGGACGAGGACACATTCGATCTCACGTTCAAGACCTACGACGAACTGGTGGATATGTTCGCCAAGCAGGGCGCATTGGATGAAGATGTGTACCTGGAAGCAATCGCGAACACAAACCTCCTGGACGATATGGTTGAGAACTTCGAGGTGGATACGTCTATCAAGTATCCTATCCTATATGGGTCGAAGGAAGCTGACGAGGAAAAGTTCATTGAGCGTGTCGATAGGATGTTCAATGAGAAGGTAGCCAGCGGTGTGATTCCGCCTGAGCAGGTAGAAGCATTCCGTACCGCAATCGACGAAGAGATGGCGGTCTTCCACAAGATCGGCATGATGGGGTTCATGGGTTCCATGTCAGAACTCATTTGCTGGTGCAAAGAACAGGGTATGGCCATAGGCACAGCCCGTGGTTCTGTCGGAGGTTCACGGGTCGCATATGTGACAGACATCATCGACCTCAACCCCGAGACATGGCATACCGTGTTCTCTCGATTCTGTAACGAGGATCGTGTGGAGATCGGGGACATCGATATCGACGTTGTGAAGGCTGACCGCCCTGCAATCTTCGAGTACATCACGAACAGGTTTGGGGTGGACAAGACAGCTCGTGTCGCATCATACGGTACAATCAAAGGCCGTGGCGTCATAGATGACGTTGGGCGTCACCTGTCGTTTGAGTGGGTGAAGAAACACGGTGAATCAAAGGACAACCCGTGGTCTTTGGAACGCATCAGCGACATCAAGAAGGAGTTCGCCGCAGACGTGCAGGTTCTTCTGGACAAATACGACGTGATTGAGGACGAGCTCTACAAGAAACACCTCGACGAGGTGTGTGAGGTTCCGACCACCAAGAAGTACCCGGAGCTATTCCGGTTCGTCAAGGGGATGTTCGGAGTAAAAGTTTCGCAGTCCGTCCACCCTGCCGGCATGGTTATCAGTCCTGTTACATTGGTAGATAACTATGGCATATTTGAGAAGGACGGAGAGAACTGCCTCATGCTGGACATGGACGAAGCACACGAGGCTGGGCTTGCCAAGTATGACTTCCTGGTACTCAAGACCGTCCAGGTCATCCGCGACTGCTGTTCGTACTTTAACAGGCCATATCCGAAGACACATGAGATTGACTGGAACGACGATGCCGTGTGGGAGGACATGCTGAAAAGCCCTGTCGGTATCTTCCAGATGGAGGGTAACTTCGCGTTCGACAGTCTGAAGAAGTTCAAGACCCACAGTATCTTCGACATGTCTCTGGTGACAGCCTGTATCAGACCGTCTGGAGCGTCCTATCGTGAGCAGCTCCTCGCCAGAGTACAGAACCACAATCCGTCTGAACTGATTGACGAGCTTCTGAAGGATAACCTCGGATACCTTGTCTATCAGGAGGATATCATTCAATTCCTGCAGCGTATCTGCGGCCTGAATGGAAGCCAGGCGGACTCTGTTCGGCGCGGCATCGCAAAGAAGAAGATGGAACTCCTCGATGAATGGATGCCAGTCATCCTCAACGGGTACTGCGATAAGTCAGAACATCCGCGAGAGGTTGCGGAGGAGGAGGCCAAGCAGTTCCTCAAGATCATTGAGGACGCATCCGCATACATGTTTGGGTTAGTGATTAGCTCATTTCTTGTGAACCCTATGACTCAGGGGTGTGCCGCTTAGAGCGGTGCTAACGGTATCAGATGAATAAGACCGGCGCATGAAGCCCTACAGGGAGATATGCGCCATCACCAAGGACGAAGCATCTGACTAAGAGAACCTACGGTCCGGCAACGGATAGCAGGTGATACCGTGCCAAGCCGATCAGAGAGGTGTGTTTATGCTCTGGAAAGCGATACAAGGTTATGAAGGGTATTATGAAGTCAGCGACTCAGGCCACGTCAGAAGTGTAGACCGCACGGTTATAGATAGGAAAGGAAACCCAAGGCGCCTACGTGGACGAGAGATGAAGCTGACCCGTACCAAGGGCAAGGATGGTAACGGCTATATGGTCGTCAACCTTCGCCGGGACGGAACATCTAATGTGGCACTGGTACATATCCTGGTCGCCACCGCGTTCATTCCAAACCCATATGGGTATCCGATGGTCAATCATATTGACGGGGATAAGACAAACAACGATGTCAGCAATCTGGAATGGACTACATACAGCTACAATAACCTGCACGCTTTATATAACAACCTGCGCAAACCAAAAGGTACGCCAGTCATTCAGATGACAGAGGACGGCGACATCATTGAGGTATATAGTTCCGCCACAGAAGCGGAGCGTGAGACCGGTATAAGCGCGAGAGCGATACTGCAATGTATCAGCCTGCGCGCATACTCGGCTGGAGGTTTTGCGTGGGAGCCATATCGGAAGGTGTAACGACTATCCCGCGAGGGAGTACGGCGGAGGATGAGTTTCCGCTGGAAGTGCAAGGACGGCTAAGGCCGAAGATATAGTCTGCGCCGCTGGAAACAGCGGGTCAACGCGATAACCACTCGGTTGCGTACTGCTTGCTTGGGTACCTGTGTGCCTACTATCGGTACTACAACCCAATCGAATTTATCACATCGTTCCTGAACAACGCCGCCAACGAAGATGATATCCAGAACGGAACAATGCTGGCTCGTCAGCGCGGCATCAAGATTATCCAGCCAAAGTTCGGTGTGTCAAAGGGAGAATACTTCTTTGACAAAGAAAAGAATGTCATCGCAAAAGGTGTCAGCAGCGTCAAGTATATGAGTATGGCCGGGGCGGACGAGCTGTATGCGCTGTCAAAGTCCAACCACTACAACTACTTCATTGACCTGCTCCGTGACATCAACACCAAAACGTCCATTGATTCCAGACAGCTCGACATACTGATTAAGATCGACTACTTCTCGATGTTCGGTAACCAGCGTGAGCTGTTCAAGATTATTGAGATGTTTGAACTCTTCAAAAAGGGTGACGCGAAGAAGATTCGCAAGGAGAACATTGACGGGACGTGGCTGGAGCGCATCGTCAAAAAGTGTGCAACTGGTAAGACCAAAAGCGGTGAAGATGCCAAGAGCTACACGATCACAGAGATGAACGAGCTTCTGCATGACATTGAACACTTCATCAAGGGATCACATATCAACGACCTGTCCGTGTTCATGAAGGCCAAGAACTTCCGGGACATCATGGGATACGCAGGCTATGTGTCTGGTGAGGAATGTGACCGCAACAAACTCTTCATCACCAATGTCTACCCTGTCCGCCGCAAGAAGGACAACGAGGTGTTTGGATACAGCGTCCTGACACAGTCCATAGGGAGCGGAAAGGAAAGCAGGATGACAGTGTTCAAGAAGAGGTTCGACCAAGACCCAATTCGTGAGGGCGACATCATCATCTGCAAGCGGTGGGAACGAGACAAGATCTACTTCAGGATGCTCGATTATGAGCATCTTTTATTTTAGCCTGGAGGTAACCGTATGGAGCCTATCACTGAATACATAAAAGCCCATAGCAATGGGCCACACAATCCCATCACGGGCGCTCAGATTGTAGACGCTATGTGTGTCAGCGGGATTGATGTGCGCGCCATGATTAACGTAGCAAGGTCTGCGGGAGAGCCGATCTGTTCGTGCCGGCGTGGGTACTACTACTCCGAGGATGGGCGGGAGGTAGAGCGTACCATCGCCTCTCTATACAGCCGCATTGCGAAACAGGAGAAGGCCATCAGCGGCCTGAAAGCATTTAGGGATGGTGTGAGCTGTGCGGTACTTAATTGAGTATAAGGTAAAGGCGGTGCGGCACGGCGGATGGATATCATCAAAGTCCAACCTGTTTCCGACACTCACAATTCGCTACAGAGAGAGCGGTACAAGAAGATGGGTGAACCTCGGAAAAGCGGAGATCGATCTATACACGTACCTTCGTTTTCAGAATACCTACTACAGGGATTTCGAGCGAGGCGAGACTGCCCTGATGACGCTGGAGAGCAAATCAGACTATGAACGGTTAGACCTGTTCGCAACGATCCTCGCGAATGAGTTCCACGGCAGTATCAAGGAACTCGTGCAGAGCATTGTCAGTGAGGACATCATCATGGACGATGCGGAGTACGAGGAAAGCGAACAGGCAAACCATATGACTATGGTCTTTGTGACAGACGGCCGCATGGCAACCAGCGTGCAGGTGTAGCCTGAATGCGTGTATAAAACTCTACTTTTATTTTTGAAGTGTGAGGTGAGAATATGCCAACTGGATACACAGCTTATATCGAGGATGGAGATATCACTACCGGGAAAGATTTTCTAATGCTTTGTTCACGGGCGTTTGGAGTGGCATTCGACGTTCGTGATGAACGGCTGTGTGTTCCGACGCCAAGTCATTTTGAACCTGACCCTTATTTCCAGAAAAGTTTTGAGGACTCGGTTAAAGAGCTTCAGGTTGTTAAGAACATGTCATTCACAGAAGCAAGGGATCATATGCGGGCGGAACATACCAGCAGAGTAGAGCGCGCAAAACGGCAGATCAAAATGATGGAAGAGATCAACAAGAAATATGAGAATGTACGCCGCCAGGTCGAGGCGTGGGTTCCTCCATCCGAAGAACATAACGGGATCAAGGAGTTCGCTCTGAGCCAAATAGATATGTGTGTATATACTCCATTGATGTTTGACACATACCGTAATGATATCGCAAGCGAACTGGATGAAAGTGATGAGGCTATCCAAAAGTATATGGATGAACTGATAAAACTTTCTGAAGATGATGTTAAGCGCGCGAAAGAAAGATGTGAGGCAGAAGTGGAGCGCGCAAAGCAAAGGACTTCATTTATGCAAGCCTTCATTGAAAGCCTCGAAAACATGTGATGGCTCACGAAAAGGATCGGTGATTTAAGTGGCAGAATATCATGTCGGATGCGGGGCGTTTGCCATCTATGCCGGAACACTGAACAGCAAGAATAAGGGTTGTGGCAGAACAAGACTGAGTGTACCGACGAAGCATTGTGCGCTGTGAGAGATTACATGGTGCAGGAACTTCTCGGAGGGATCAGTTGTTCAAAGGCAACGTCAAGCGGGTATGAGTGGACGCTGAAAGATGGCAGGGCAGTAGAGCTGCGTGTCACAATAAGATAACCGGAGGTGGCAACCATATACGGAGCAAAGATTAAGACGGACGAGGTAGCCGGCGTGTTTTTCTGCGGAGGCGGAGGAAGCACGGACGGCATCGTCCGGTACACGACTATCCCTGTGGTAGGCGCGGTCAACCACGACCTCGCCGCCATCAGGATGCACAAGACCAACCACCCGTTCACGGAACACTACAAAGAGGATGTGTTCGCCGTTGACCCGAAGGAGTTCTGCGGCGGCTACCCTATGGGGTTCGCGTGGTTCTCACCAGACTGTACTCACTTCTCCCGTGCCCGTGGCGGAACCCCTGTGAAGAAAGAGATCCGTGGCCTGTCATGGGTGCTTGTGAAGTGGGCGCTCAGCGTAAGGCCGAGGGTCATGGCTATGGAGAACGTACCGGAAATCAGGACATGGGGACCGCTCATTGAACGTGACGGCAAGCAGTACCCTGACCAGTCAAGAGCTGGAGAAACCTTTGATGGGTTTGTGAAAATCCTGACCACCGGCATCGAGCCAGACCATCCGGCGCTATATGAGTGCTGTGAGTTTCTCCATATCGACCCAAAGGGAGATGAAGCTCAGAAGCTGATTCATGGTCTTGGGTACAAGATGGAGTGGCGTGAGCTATGCGCGGCAGACTACGGTGTGTATACCACACGCACAAGATTCTTCGGCGTGTTCCGCTGTGATGGAAAACCTATCGTCTGGCCGAAGCAGACACACGCGAAGCGTGACAGTGAAGCCGTCCTGCACGGGGAGCTTGAGCCGTGGCGTCAGGTTGCCGACATCCTTGACTACGACATTCCGGCGCCAAGTATCTTTGATACGAAGCAGGAGATTATGGAGCGATATTCCATACGTGCCGTACGTCCTCTCAAGGATAATACCATGAGGCGTATCACCAGAGGACTGGACAAGTTCATCCTGAAGTCCAACGACATATATGTCGTGCGTTCGTCCGATGGAGTGAAGACACCATACCTCGCTCAGTATCATACAGAGCAGTCTGAGAAAGTCCGTGGTCAGGGTGTCAATGAGCCTATCATGACCCTGGACGCATCTAATCGCTATGGCGTCGTGGTTCCTATCCTGACCAAGTATTATGGGAACGACGACCATGGACAGGATATCCATGAGCCGCTTCATACTGTGACGGCTCGGGATAGAGAAGGTCTCGTTCTCGCCCATGTGTGTAAGTTCAAGGGCGACAACATAGGGCAGCACCTGTCTCAGCCTTTGCAGACTGTGACGGCATCCGCCGGTGAGTTTGCTGTGATACATACGATGGTGGCAAAGTATCGGGACGGCGTGAATATGGGACGTTGGCCTGAGATACGGGCCATGCTGAATAAGTGGGCTGGTTACGATCTGAAGGATGACGAAGTCCTTCTGAGAATGATTGATGGGGACTGGTACTTCCTGACCGATATCGGCCTGCGGATGCTGAAGGCGAAAGAGGCGTACCGCGCTATGGGCTTCGCTCCTGACTACATGTTCGCGGAAGACTACGAGGGCAGGAAGATGACCAACGCCGAGCAGATGGAGAAGTGCGGGAACGCAGTATGCCCAGATCTTGCTGGTCTGATCACAGCAGTCAACCTGCCTGAGTACGCCCGTCCAGAGATATGCCACAGTATGGAAGAGTGGCGTATGTTGGTAGTTGCGTAAGAAACACTATGGAAGAAAGGGATGAGATGGAATGACAAAGCTGGTATGTAATATGTGCGGGAAGGATTTCGACATGTGGGATACACAAGAGAAATTTGGGTTTCACCATCATGTTGGATATGGAAGCGAGTTCGACGGCGAGGTAATCAACCTCGACCTGTGCTGTGAATGCTTTGATAAGCTGATGAAAGAGCACATCCTTCCAAGCTGTCGGATCTCACCAATAGAGGGTTAGGAAGAATGGACTTTGAGCAAGAACTAAGCCGGATGGTAGATATCATGACCGCGCAATCAGGTCGAATCCCGAATAGAATCGTCATGCACCCTGATACAGCACGGGCTATGGTATCAAACACAAGCGACCTCGCGGAAGGCGGCGTGGTCGGAGATGGGTCTATCGCACGATACAACGGTATACCAATCGTCTTATCTGAAGGCGTAGAGCAGGACAAGTTCTACCTCGTCCCAGGTCCTCCGATGTTCGATGGAACATACGATTCTGGTTACGATGCGTGGTGGGTACAGAGCCCATATATGAGCTCAACCACCGCAGGATACACACCGCAACAGTGGCAATCAGCAAGCAGCGTTTCGTTCAAGATTGATACATATGACGCAAAGAAACCAGATGAGGAACCGGACGAGATCGACGAGAGCAGCTTTATGGATATCCTGAACGCTATGGAGTAAAGCTGCTCATAACATCAAGTAAGCTACGATACAGCGAATGGACGGCGCTTCGGCGTCGTCTTTTTCGCTGCCGTAGTAATTGGAGGTACTCTATGAAACGCTCTTTGATTTTTATTACGTTGCTATTGATCACTGCTATATGGACTGCGTCCGTTATGATCAGCGCTGGATGCAATATGGTACGCGGTACAGCAGATGCTGTGCCGGCTACCTCTGCAGCACCAACGATGTTCAGGCATACGGCACGTCCGGTGGAAGAAGCAAGGCCAACGTATGAAATAAAAGAAAACGATGTAGCCAGTGCTGGCATCGAGGAAGAAACGGAAATCATGTACTACACCGAGGAAGAAGTCGTCATGATGGCGAAGCTGCTGTATCGCGAGTGCGGCGGTATTCCAAGCGACACGGAGAAAGCATGTGTTGCATGGTGCGTCTGCAATCGCGTGGACAGTGATGAATTTGATGGTGACACGATCACCTATGTCATGACTGCACCTAACCAGTTTGCGTACGTCAGTGATACCCCGGTCAGAGACGATCTATATGATCTCGCTCTGGATGTACTTTCAAGGTGGAATGCAGAGAGAAACGGAGAGGTGTCAGTCGGCAGAGTGCTGCCAAAAGACTATACCTATTTCCATGGAGATGGTACTCACAACCATTTCCGTAATGCCTACAAGGGGAACTACTCCACATGGGATTATAGTCTCCCCTCACCATATGAAAGTTGAGGAATTGAATGGGAACAGTAACAATTCAGCGATTTACATATCACTCTCCGATCTCAATGATTGGTGAGGAAGCCGGTGTCTGCTGGGGTGCAGACATCACCAACCAGGAGAAGAACTACAAGCGCGGCCTTGATTGCCTCGAAAGCGAGCATGGCAGAACGTTTGAGTTCCCTGATGTGTATATGATCCTTGACGGATACTCCGCAAGGGTCATCCGCGAGTGGTATACGCACGTCGGCGGAGCTCCAACCAGACTGCAGGCAAGCACACGCTATATCGACTATGAGCATGGGTTCGATTTTGTGACACCGCCGAGTATCCAGAAGAACCCTGTGGCAAGCGATATCTACGCGGGTATCATGGCGGATATCGCAGATGGGCTGAAGGATCTGGAGGAGGCCGGTGTACCCCGTGAGGACTCCGCTCTTGGTCTCCCGCTTGGTATGACCACGAAGATCGTATGCAAGCACAACCTCCGCAATCTGATTGACATGTCACACCAGAGGCTGTGTTCACGGGCGTACCATGAGTTCAGAGGACTCTTTGGTGATGTGCGTGACGCACTCCACGCATACTCGCCCGAGTGGGCATACGTTGTGGACAACTACTTCATGCCGAAGTGTAAGTACGTTGGCTTCTGCAAGGAGAGGAAGACATGCGGCCTGATGCCGAGAAAGGGTGAAACAAAATGAGCTATACGGATGAGAAGATCAATGATGGTGGAGAGCGTATGACATACGGCGAAGGCATGGCGATTCGCGAACCGTCTACCGGGAAAGGTCGGTATGATCTGATTACGCCATTCGGTATGAGGCGCCTTGCCATGTGGTATGAGGTCGGCAGCCGGAAGTATGCTGACCGCAACTGGGAGAAGGGTATGCCGTTCTCCCGATACATAGACTCCGCGAAGCGGCATATTGACAAGTTCATTATGGGCATGGACGATGAAGACCACCTGTCTGCCGCCGCATGGAACATCCTTGCGATCATCCACCACGAAGAACTTGGTCAGACGCAGTTTGACGATATGCCGCACTATCTCAGCAAATCACACCAGGAAGAACAGGACGAGCCGTATGTTGATCCGAATCAGATAACGATTGACGACTATATGACGGCTCATAAAGAGAGCAACAGGGTGTAAGCTATGCGGAAGCTGACTGTGCTTGTTGATATGGACGACACGATAGAGGGTCTGTCCCTCGCATGGTGTCAGTACCTGAATTGGAAGTACGGGACCAACGTACCGTACGAAGCCGTGAATCAGTGGGATGTGTCCAAGGCATTCCCAACGCTTACCAGGGAGCAAGTCTACGCGCCTCTGCTCGAAGATGACTTCTGGGATTGGGTCAAGCCTATCGACGGCGCAGTGGAGGCTTTACAGAAGATGATCGAGGACGGTCACGATGTTCTGATTGTGACCGCCTCTACCTATGTCACCATCAGAACAAAGGCGGAGAAGGTATTGTTCAAATACTTCACTTTCCTGACGTGGGACGATGTGATCGTCACCAGTCGTAAGTAGCTTATCAATGGCGATGTGCTGATTGATGATGGCGTTCACAACCATTACGGCGGCTCATACAGGAAGATCCTGATGGACGCGATACACAATCGCGGTATAGACGCATCTGTGCTTGGCTCTGTCAGGGTCATGAACTGGGATGAAGCATATATCGAGGTCTGCAAGATCGCGAACGAGAGGTAGGTGATACAAGGTGGTCACGATGTATACCACTGGGTGTCCAAACTGTAGGGCGCTCAAAGCATTGCTGGACGAGAAGAAGATCCAATACACGGAGGAAACCTCCGTCGAAAAGATGCTCTCTCTTGGAATTACAAAAGTCCCGGTGCTGTCTGTGGATGGGCAGCTTTATGATTGCGGCGCAGCAATCAACTGGGCAAATACATATAAGGAGGCATCAGATGAAAAGTAGCAAGAACATTGTTGAGTCCTATCTGGAGAAGAAGGACTGGAGAGTTAAGGAAAACTCCAACGCACCATACAGCTTCGGCGCGATGAACAAGTACATCGGCTCAGAGGTTAGTAAGGACTACTGGCTTCGTGAGGTGTACCCCGAATACATCGCGCAGGCATATGTCGATGGGCATATCCACATTCATGACCTGGGCGGCCTGACGCTCTATTGTGTGGGTTACTCCCTCAAGGATATCCTGCTCAAGGGTGTGCGGCACATCCCGAGCGTTCCGACCTCAGCGCCGGCGAAGCACTTCGACTCCGTACTCAATCAGATTGCAAATCTGGTGACCATCTTCCAGAACGAGATCATGGGCGCCGTTGCACTGAACGGGTTCGATACTCTGCTCGCCCCGTTTATCAAGGCGGACAAGATCGGATACGATGAAGTGAAGCAGTCCATGCAGAACTTCATTTTCAGTATCAACTCCAACAGCCGCGCCGGCGCAGAGCCGGCGTTTTCTAATATCACCTTTGACCTGACCCCGCCAAGGGACATGCTTGACGAGTATGTCATCGTGGGCGGCAAGCTCCAGAGCTTCACGTATGGATCATGTCAGCAGGAGATGGATCTGCTCAACCGTGTCTTCTTCGAGATCATGCTGAACGGTGACGCGGATGGGAAGCTGTTCGCCTACCCCATCCCGACATACAACATTCACGAGCGCTTCGACTGGGAGAACCCGAACAACGAAATGCTGTGGGAGATGGCCGGCAAGTACGGCACCCCGTACTTTGCGAACTTCATCAACAGCGACCTGGATATCTCTGACGTGCGCTCTATGTGCTGCCGTCTGCGGCTTGACCTGTCTGAGCTGCGCCACCGCAACGGTGGCCTGTTTGGCGCCGGCGACTCCACTGGGTCAATCGGCGTCGTGACTCTGAATCTCCCCAGGCTCGGGTACGAGAACAAGGGGAACAAGGAGTCGTTCTTCAAGGAGCTGGACAAGTATCTTGACATCGCAAGGGACAGCCTTGAGATCAAGCGCCAGTGGCTCCAGACGGAGATCATCGACACGCATATGATCCCGGCGTACATGGAGTATGTTGGCACCATCAATAACCACTTCTCCACCATCGGTGTGTGTGGCATGAACGAGATGTGTGAGAACTTCATGGGCAAGAACATCCTCGATCCTGACGCCAAGCAGTTCTGTGTCGAGGTGGGCGACCACATTCGCAACCGCCTGCTGGCCTACCAGGAGGAAACCGGTCACCTCTACAACTATGAAGCAACGCCGGCTGAGTCCACCTGCTACCGCTTCGCGTTGGCTGACCGTAAGCTCTACCCGGACATCATCACACAGGGCAGCGGCCTCGACTGCTACTATACCAATAGCTGTCACATCCCCGTCAAACTGATTGAGGGTATCGATAGCACCTTCAAGCACCAGGAGGAACTGCAGACTCAGTTCACCGGCGGCACTGTCATCCACATCTGGGAGAACGGTGCAATCAGCGGTGAACAGGCGAAGGCTATCGTGAAGGCGATGTGCGAGAATTATAAGGTTCCGTACATGAGTCTGTCCCCCATCTCACGGTACTGCGACGACCACGGCTATATTGCGGAGAGGGTTGACAAATGCCCGTACTGCAAGAAGCGGCTCAGAAAGTACCAGCGTATCACAGGCTATCTCCGCGATGTGGACAACTTCAATCGCGGGAAGAAGGCTGAGTTCTCAGATAGGGTGCAGCTCTAATGAGGATGAAGACAGTCATCGACGAAAGGTTTGATGATTACCACACCCCGGCTATGTTTATCGGCACAATCTCCTGCGGAGGGAAATGCTGTATCGAAGCCGGTATCCCTCTGTCGGTATGTCAAAATGACGGGTGGCGCTCACGCGCCCCCGTCTTTTTAGACGATCGTGACCTGTGCAAACGGTACATCAATAACCCGGTAACACACGCAGTCATATTTGGAGGGTTGGAACCTTTCGAGCAATTCGAGGAACTTCAGCATTTCATATATCTGCTACGCACAGAGTTTATGTGTGACGACGACGTGGTGATTTACACCGGATACTACCCTGACGAGATCAAAGACGCGCTCGATGTTCTCAAGGGGTTCAATAATATCATCATCAAGTTTGGTCGTTACATCCCAAACAGGCAAAGCAGATATGACGAGATACTGGGGGTAACTCTCGCCAGTGACAACCAGTACGCAGAGCGAATTTCGTAACGAATATAAGGGGTGAAAATCATGAGCGGGTTCTCAGGTAAGTGTGACTTCTTCGATGAGATTGATATCTTCGGTCTTGACTGTATCTTAAACAGCAAGGTGTATGTAGGCGACAGCCGCGAACCGCTTGAGCTCCGTTGCCGTGCGGATTGCGTACCGTACTACCCGTATATCATCGCGTCTTCCTATATGGATAACGTGGAGAAAAAGGGAATCATACATCTGACAGCAAAATCGTGGGTCGATATCGAAGCAGAGAGATACGGAGAGATGGGCATCCATCAGTATTACCGTGACAAACTTCGCAACGAGATGGAGAAGGCTGCGGCTGAAGGAGAAAATTACGGGAAAGAGTGAGGATTGCCATGAGTATCAGAGTTAACACAGACAGCAAACTTGTGGAGGAGATTCGTAAACAGCTCAAGGAAAACGGAGGATACTGCCCATGCTCTTTGGTGAGAACAGATGACACCAAGTGTATGTGCAGAGAGTTCCGTGAGATGGAAAGTGGCACATGCCACTGTGGGCTGTATGTGAAAACGAAATGAAGAAAGAGGGCAGACAAATGCTTGTTGTAAATCTTTTTGGCGCTCCCGGCGCCGGCAAATCAACCGGCGCGGCCTACATATTCTCCAAGCTCAAAATGGCCGGCATCAATGCAGAACTGGTAACTGAGTTCGCAAAGGACAAAGTGTGGGAGGAAAGTAAGGCCGTATTCCAAAACCAAGCATATATCTTCGGTAAGCAGTATTTCCGCATCAGCCGTGTCCAAGGTAAAGTGGATGTGGTCATCACCGACTCTCCAATTCTGCTGTCAAGTTTCTACGCAAATGATGAAGTTCTTGGCAAGGAGTTCGACGCGCTGATCATGAAGGTGTTCAACTCCTACGACTCCATGAATGTTTTCATCAATAGGGTAAAGCCCTACAACCCGTCTGGCCGGTTCCAGACTGAAGCCGAGAGTGACGAACTGTCCAACGTAATGCGCGCGTTCCTGGACGACCATGGTGTTGTTTGCGCGCAATACGATGGCTGCAAAGAGGGTTATGACACTCTCGCGAGCGACATCCTGAGAAGAGTAAAATGCCCATGCGGGAGCTATGGGATTGTGTAAAAAAAAGGAGAACTGATATGTGTATCGTACAACCGACAACTACCACGGATACTGAGTACCAATACAACGAGAACGGCAGGGTGACAAAGATCCACTCTGTCACTTCCTTTAGTGACCCGACGCCGCCCTGTACCACTACTGTATACAATGAGGGTGAAGACGGTGTGGAGTATGGTGTTGACCTGGATAGCGTCATCGTGGTGTCTCCGCTGGAAACGCTCCTGACTGCTACAGCCGGCGCGCTCCTTGGCAATGTCATCTACCATGTCATCAAGAAGATGATGGATAAATGATAGCGGAATACAGCTTCCTTGATTTGCTCAAGGCAATCAGGACGTGTGTGAACAAACCAGGATACCATGTTGGTATAGTCACACGTACTATCGCGGACGCGAAGTGTGCCTGCGCAGAAGCATACGACCTGATCAAAGAAGATATCGAAATGCTCTCCGCTGTTGACGGGCATATCAACAGGTCGAATGACCAGTTCATCACGTTCAATAATGGGAGCTATATCAAGTTCATAAGCGCGTCCATTAACAATATCAGAGGGCACAAGTTCCATCGCATACTGTATGTGAAGCAACTCCCTCACGATACAGTGTTTCGCCTTAGCACGGCACACATAGAATACATGGAGGAAGACAATGGAGCGAGTAGGTAAGTTTGAAAAGGTAAGCTATGAGCAGTTCTATACCGCCATCAAAGACTGCTTCAGCATGGATGACAGTGTTATCCGTGATTTGTACGACGGCATTGAGCTGCCGACAAGGGCAACGTCAGGGTCGGCTGGATACGACTTCAAGTCACCAATCAGGTTTGACTTGGTGCCGGGCTGTACGATCAAGGTGCCGACAGGTATCCGTGTGAAGATCGATTCCGGGTGGTGGCTCGCCGCCCTCCCGCGCAGCGGCATGGGGTTCAAGTACCGCATTCAACTTGACAACACGGTGGGCGTGATCGATGAAGATTACTACGGCTCCTCGAATGAGGGTCACATCTTCATCAAGATTACCAACGACACACGGGAGAACAAAACCCTGTGTGTAAACGCCGGAGATGGCTTTATGCAGGCGATCTTTATCCCGTATGGGACTACATACAACGACGACGCAAAGGCCGTCAGGGACGGCGGTATGGGCTCTACGGGCCGTTGATGAAGCACTATCGCAAAAGCAGGGCTGCTGTCTTAGACGACGGCAGCTCTGCTGCTACATAGGAGGAAGGTAATGGATCATGAAGAGAAGGTGCCAATCAATCTCAAGTTAGCGTTGACGATCCGCGAAGCATCAGAGTACAGCAACATAGGGATCAACAAGATCGACAGCATGTTGAAGAAACCTGAATGCCCGTTCGTCCTATTTGTTGGCACGAAAAAACTGGTGAAGAGGAGGGAGTTTGAGCAATTCATCAGTGATAAGTTGATGATTTGACTCTTGAGAAAAAATGTCCGATATGCTACAATACAATTCGTTGTATGAGACTCTTCCCTCGTTCGCCGGGAAGGAGTTTCTAAAATGGGCAAAAACCTTAAAGGCAAAGAATGTGGCAAAGGAATATGTCAGAGAAAGGATGGGCGCTATTATGTAAGGTACGAGAGCAAGACGGGTGGACTGTTTGAGAAATACTTCCGCTCCCTCCCAGACGCTCGCAACTGGTTAGAGGAAGTTAAGTATAAGGAGAAACATGGGACGCCCGTTGTCTCAAGCAGCATGACGGTAGACGAGTGGTTTTCGTTTTGGCATGACCAACTCCTCGGCGGCCTGTCTCCAAACACAAAGCGGAACTACAGGGAACGGTACTGCCACAATATCAAGGAAATCATCGGCACAATGAAGCTGTCAGATGTCAAGCCTATGCACTGCAAGATGATACTCAACCGGATGGAAGCCAACTATGCCGGCTCAACTATCCGTCAGACGTACATCGCTATGGGGTCTATGTTCAAGGCGGCAAAGATGAATGGGATGATAAGCGTACATCCTATGGACGGGGTACGTTATACAAAGCCTGTCCGCGCCGTAGACGACATTCACTTCCTGACCTTGGAAGAACAGGACAGGTTCCTGGAGGCGTGCAGGAGTACCCATAACTACTTCCAGTATGCTCTCGTTCTGGAGACTGGACTTCGTACTGGTGAGATGATTGGTCTGACATGGGACGCAATCGACTGGGAGAAGCGCACGCTCACAGTCAACAAGACGCTGGAGTACCGCCACAAGCAGGGGCAATGGAGAGCCGGGCCGCCCAAGACTGTAGCAAGCTACCGCACACTTCCGATGACAGACCGCGCCTATGATATCCTGAAAGCCGTCCAAGCCACAAAAGAATTTCGCAAGCAGTCTCCGTCCCTGTCTGAACGGCTGACGTACATCGACCGACGCACAGGCGACGAGAGGGAGTTTGCTATGATGGAGCTGGTGTTTTTGAACTTCCGCACAGGGATGCCGACAAAGAACAGCAGCTACGACACGCACATCTATAAAGTCTGTGATGAAAACGGTATCGCACGGTTCTGTATGCACGCGCTTAGGCACACCTATGCCACGCGCTGCATCGAGTCTGGTATGCAACCCAAGACCCTTCAAAAACTTTTGGGACATGCCAGCATCAAGACCACCATGGACAGATACGTCCATGTCACAGACGAGTCTTTGGCAGCCGGGGTCAGGCAGTTCGAGCGGCACAGACAGACGGTCTCGCCATGAAACTGTGTCAAAACTGTGTCAGTTCTGTGTCAACCTCGGATGACAGAACCCCGAAACCCTTGAAAAATCAGGACTTTTGAAGGAGCTGAAGTTAACTATGAAACTTGGCATCGTCGGCTTGCCCAACGTGGGCAAGTCCACCCTGTTCAACGCCATCACCAACGCCGGCGCGGAGAGCGCCAACTATCCCTTCTGCACCATCGACCCCAACGTGGGCACCGTGGCCGTGCCGGACAGCCGCCTGGACTGGCTGAGCGATTTTTACAAGCCGAAGAAAACCACCCCGGCCGTGGTGGAGTTTGTGGACATCGCGGGTCTGGTGAAGGGGGCGTCCAGGGGGGAGGGCCTGGGGAACAAATTCCTGGCCAACATCCGGGCGTGCGCCGCCATTGTCCACGTGGTGCGGTGCTTTGACGACGAGAATGTAATCCATGTGGAGGGCTCCACCGACCCCATCCGGGACATGGACATTATCGACCTGGAACTCATCATGGCGGACGTGGAGATGGCCGAGCGGCGCATCGACAAGGCCCGCAAAGCGGCGAAGGCGGACAAGAAGTTCAACCACGAGGCGGAGGTGTTCGAGGGCCTGCGGGGTTGGCTTAACGACGGCAAATCCGCCCGCTCCTACTTGGGGGAGGTGGACGAGGAGGATGCCGCCCTCATTGCCACCAGCGAGCTTTTATCCCTCAAGCCGGTGATTTACGCCGCAAATCTGGATGAGGAAGGGTTTTCCGACCCATCCGGTGTGCCCTACTACGCCCAGGTTTCGGAGCGGGCGGCGGCGGAGGGGGCCCAGGTGATCCCGGTGTGCGCCAAGCTGGAGGCGGAGATTGCCGAGCTGCCCGCAGAGGAAAAGGCCATGTTCTTGGAGGATCTGGGCATTGCGGAGAGCGGCCTGGACCGGCTCATTAAGGCAAGCTACACCCTGCTGGGGCTCATTTCGTTTCTCACCAGCGGGGAGGACGAGTGCCGGGCGTGGACCATTGTCCGGGGCACCAAGGCCCCCCAGGCGGCGGGCAAGATCCACACCGACTTTGAGCGGGGCTTTATCCGGGCGGAGACGGTGGCGTTTGAGGACTTGAAGAGCTGCGGTTCCATGGCCACGGCCCGGGAAAAGGGGCTGATCCGCTCCGAGGGCAAGGAATATGTGGTGCAGGACGGGGACATCATCCTGTTCCGGTTTAATGTGTAAACGGCAGGGCCTGCGGAAAACCTCTTGCAATCCCGTAGAATATAGGGTATAATATATTGACTTATTTCGGATAAACCATAAATCTTCGATATTGGAGGACGATACCAATGGCAATGATTACAGCAGGCGATTTCCGCAACGGCGTGACCTTCGAAATGGAAGGCAAAGTGATGCAGGTGGTGGAGTTCCAGCACGTCAAGCCCGGCAAGGGCGCGGCCTTTGTGCGCACCAAGATGCGTAACGTCATCACCGGCGCCGTCACCGAGACCTCCTTTAACCCCACCGCCAAGTTTGAGCAGGCTTTTGTGGACCGCAAGGACATGGAGTACAGCTACAACGACGGCGACCTGTACTATTTCATGGACATGGAGAGCTATGAGATGACCCCCATCAACAAGGATGTCCTGGGGGACAACTTCAAGTTTGTCAAGGAGAATATGACCTGCAAAATCATGTCCTACAAGGGCAGCGTGTTCGGCGTGGAGCCTCCGAACTTTGTGGAGCTGGAGGTCACCGAGTCCGACCCCGGCGTCAAGGGCGACACCGCTACCAACGTCACCAAGCCCGCCATTTTGGAGACGGGCGCGGAGATCAAGGTGCCCCTGTTCATCAACCCCGGCGACCGCATCCGCATTGACACCCGCACCGGCGAGTACCTGGAGCGCTGCAAGGGTTAAGCGCGGAGCTGTGGTGAGCGGCGCGGATGGAGCGGAGCGAGGGCAAAAGCCCCGCCGCCGCGCAGCGGAGGCAGGTTTTGCCCGAGTCGGAGTGAAGCCGCGCGTGGCGAACAGGCGGAGCGTGACAACATAAAAGCGCGCAGCCGTCGTGAGGGCGTGACATGGAAAAGGAGCGTATCATGACCATAACTGAGAAGGTGGCCTATATCCAGGGCCTGTTCGACGGCCTGAAGTTGGACACGGAGAAGTCCGGCGAGGCCCGCATCCTCTCCGAGGTGCTGGATGTACTGCGTGAGGTAGGCCAGCAGCTGGACGGCATGGATACCGCCATGGACCAGTTTGACGAGGAACTGGACACCCTGGGGGATGCGGTGGCGGATTTGGAAGAGGCTGTGTTCGACGATGAGGACGAGCAGGACGCGGACTTTGGCGGCGAAGACGGGGAAGAGGACTTCTTCGAGATTCCCTGTCCCACCTGCGGGGAGGATCTGCTGGTGGACGATGAGGCATTGGCCGCCGGGGTGGTGGACTGCCCCGCGTGCGGCGGCAAGTTCGCGCTGTCCTTTGAGGATGAGGAGGACGGCTCCGAAGAGGAGTAAGCGAAAATAGGACGAGCCCCCTGGCACAGGCCAGGGGGCTTTTTATGCTATTCTTCGGGAGGCAGCTTTCGGTATACCTTCCCGTTTTCCGGCGTTTTGCCGCGGATGGCGAAAAGCTGCTCTACGGTGACGAAGTGGAACCCCTTTGCCATCAGCGCGTCCACCACCTGGAGGGCGGTGTCCACGCTGGCGGGGTAGATGTCGTGGAGGAGGATGATGTCCCCGTCCTGCGTGTTGTCCAGAATGACGGATACCTGCCGGGCTGTATCCCGGTCGGACCAGTCCTCCGGGTCCACCGACCACAGCACAATGGGGGCGGCGGCCCGGGCCTGGGTGGCGGCGTTCATCATGCCGTAGGGGGGGCGGAGCATAAACTCCTCCCGCCCCACCAGGGCGGTAAGGGTGGCGCGCAGGCTGTCCACCTCGGCGTAGAAGCCGGCGGCGTTGAGCTGGTCCAGCATCTTGTGGTGATAGGTATGCAGGCCGATTTGGTGGCCCTCCCCCTCCATGCGCTGGAGGAGCAGTTCGTTGCCCTCCACATTCTCCCCGATGACAAAAAAGGTGGCGCGCACCCCCCGCTGGGCCAGGCCGTCCAGCAGCACCGGGGTGGTGGCGTCCCTGGGCCCGTCGTCAAAGGTGAGGGCAACGTAAGGCCCGGCGGGGATTTTTGCCTCCCCCAGGGCCTGCCGATCCCCGTCCCCCGCCGCCGGGCAATAGGGAACGGCGGCCAAGGTCAGCGCCACCAGCGCCAGCGCCCCCGCCTCCAGGCGCTTTTTCCAGTTTGACAAGCCTGTCGCCGCCTTTCGTCAAAGCAAAGTCCGCTCAACTCCGTCTCTGCCTGCGGCAAAAACTGCGTCCGATCCCTTGCTTCTCCTCTCCCCACGAAAGCTGAAGGACGCTTTTGCGGGGGCCCCGTTTTCCTTGCTGCGCTCCATCTGCGCTGCTCGCGAGGGTTTCGCGCTTGGATGTTGTCACGCTGCGCCGATCCACGCGCGTCCTGGTCAGTATGTGCGGCGGGGCTTTTTTTATTCTCCGCAAATTTGTATTCCCACCCCAATGGGGTGGGAATACTTGAAATTTACAATATAATAAGCTGTTTTGGGGAGTGGGTGATGTCGATGCAGCCGCCCTCGGTGAGCATGATGACGTCCTCAATGCGCACGCCGAACTTCCCGGGCAGGTAGATGCCAGGCTCGGCGGACAGCAGCGCCCCGGCAGGGATGGGCTTGTCGTTGCGCAGGTGGAAGCCGGGGTTTTCGTGGATCTCAATGCCCAGGGAGTGGCCGAAGCCGTGGCCGAAGTATTCGCCATAGCCCGCGTCGGCGATGACCTTGGCCCCGGCCTCGTGGACCTCTTTGCCGGTGACCCCGGCGTGGGCGGCGGCAATGCCCGCCAGCTGGGCGCGCAGGACGGTGTTGTATACCAGCTCCATTTCCTCGGTGGGCTGGCCCACCGCCACGGTGCGGGTCATGTCGGAGCAGTAGCCGTGGACCACGCAGCCAAAATCCATGGTGACGAACTGGCCGCTTTGGATGACGGCGGGGCCGGGGACGGCGTGGGGTTTGGAACCGTTGGCACCGCAGGCCACGATGGGGTCGAAGGAGTTGCGCTCGGCGCCTTTCCGGGCCATGATGTAGGTGAGCCGGGCGGCCACCTCGCTCTCTGTCAGGCCGGGCTTGATAAAGTTCAAAATTTCCAGCAGCGCCTCGTCGGTGACCCGCTGGGCCTCCCGCATGGCGGCAAGCTCGCCTGCGTCCTTGACCTGCCGCAGGGTGGTGAGCAGCTCGGAGGCGGGGAGGAACTGGGCCTCCACCGCCTTTGTCCAGGCAGTGTGGCTGGACACGGACATATACTCCTCCTCAAAGCCCAGCTTGGCCACGCCGTGGGCCTTGACCAGCGCGGCGATCTGCTCCCGGAAGCCGTTCCCGGCGGTCCACAGGATGACCTCCGCGCCGGAGATGAGCTGCCGGGCGGCCTCAATGTACCGGGAGTCGGTGTAGTACCAGGTTTTGTCCGGGGTAATGAGGGCCGCGCCCTCCCCGTGGAAGCCCACGGCGTAGAACTCGCCGGGCTCGCTGGTGACCAGCATAGCGTCCAGGCCGCGGCCCTTCAGGGCGGCGGCAATGTTTTCAAAATGGGTCATTTGAAGCATCTCCTTTATAAATATCAAAATAATGTTGAGATGGCATCGGCAATCACGCCCCATATACGGATCAGACTCCACAGGACGATGCACACGCCGACAGCCTTGCCGAAGATTCGGTCTAACTTAGTGAAGGAGCTGGTTATGTGTTTCATGCTCGCAAACTCAGGAAAGAAGAAGAAAAACGCGCCCAACGCCACGCCGGCCAAATACTCCAAAATTTCCATCAAAAAAGGATTCATTCCGAGCACACCTCGAACGCCCGATAGATTTTCTTCATCGTCAAGGCGTCCTCCGCCTGGGTGCCCGCGCTCTCGCAGATGAAGGTGGGGCTCCAACCCCGCCGCGCCATCGCCTGGGCCAGGGGCGTCCAGTCCGGGCCGTAGCCCCCGTCGTCGGCAAAGGTGCGGTGGCACTTCTCGCCGCCGCCCAGGGTGAACTCAATGTGGGAGAAGTGGCTGTGGAAACGGGAGGCCCGCTCTGTGCCCAGCGCCGCCTCCATCCGGTCCAGCATCCGTTCCATGGCCTCCGCGCCCTCGTCCGCGCCCAGCGAGCGGGCGTACAGGTGTCCGAAATCCACGCAGGGGAGAAGCCGGCCATCCAGGGCGCACAGCTCCAGAACTTCGTCCAGATCGCCTAGCTGGTTGATTTTCCCCATGGTCTCCGGGCACAGGGTGATGTGGCCGAAGCCCGCCCCGTCGCAGGCGGCAATTACCTCCCGGAGCGACGCCAGGGCAATGTCCAGCGCTTCCCGCCGCGTCCGCTTCATCAGCGCCCCGGAGTGGATGACCACCCGGCGCGCCCCCATCCAGTCCGCCACCAGGCACGCCCCGGTGATGTAGCCGATGGTCTTTTGCAGCGCCTCCCGATCCGGGTTGGCCAGGTTGATGAAATAGGGCGCGTGGAGGGACAGGACGATACCGTGCTGGGCGGCGGCCTGTCCCACCCTCCGGGCGGTATCCTCCCCCACGTGGATTCCCTTGCCGCACTGGTACTCGTAGCAGTCCAGGCCGATTTCCCGCAGCCAGCGGGGCGCGTCCACCGAGGACTTGTAGGGGAAATTTTCCGCGTTCCCCGCCGGGCCGAACAGGGCGCTCACAGTGCTTCCCCCTTTCCCGACAGCAGCCGGAAGGGCCACTCGGCGGCGTAGCGCAGATACCGTCCCGGGTTGCCAGCCAGCCGGATGGGCTCCACCAAAATGGCGCTCACCCCCGCCATGTTGCCTCCCAGCACGTCGGTAAATATCTGGTCGCCCACAATGGCGGTCTGTTCCTTTGTAACGCCCATCCGCTCCATGGCACAATAAAAGGAGGGGGTTTTCGGCTTGCCCGCGTGGCCGGTGTAGGGCACGTCCAGCGCCTGGGCGAAAATCCGCGGGCGGCTTTCATGGCGGTTGTTGGACAGTACGAACAGCGTCACCCCGTGGGCGGCCAGGTCATCCCGCCATGCCTTTAATTTTTCGTCCGGCAGGGGTACGCCGTAGGGGACCAAGGTGTTGTCCAGATCGGCCAGCAGCAGCCGGAACCCCCGCCGCTCCAGAGCCTCCCCTGTGATCTCATAAATATCATGGGCCGTAAATCTGGCCCGGAACCACCCCATAATTCACCTTCTATTCCGCCCGGGACGAGCATAGGATGTGAGTAATACAGCTTGTATCTTACCACATAATTTTGCCGTTCACAAGGGGGAGATGCCATGAAAGAATTGCTGTTGGCCCTGCCCGCCGGGCGGGAGACCGGGGGGAGGAGCTATGGCCTCACCCCCGCCCACATGGCCTATCGGATTGGGCCGGGACCCAAGCTGCTGGGCATCCGCCTGCCCCAGGGGCTTCGGGGCGGGCTGATGCAGGTGGACTGCGCGGGCTATGACGGCGCGGGCGACCCGGTGGGCTGCTGCCGCCAGATTTTGGGGGAGTGCCGCCGCCGGTCCTTCCGCGGCATCGTGTGCGACTTTGAGGGCCCGTCTGTGGGCTGCCTGCCCAAGCTGGCGGAAATTCTGGACCGCAACTGCGCCGCCCAGGGGTGGGCGCTGTATGTGCCCGAGTGCTATGCCCCCCACGCGTCCCACGCCCGGGTCCTGATCCCGTCCGCCCTCACCCACGGCACCCTGGAGCGGCGGCTGTGCGGGGCCCTGGAGCGGTACGGCAAAGAACGGACGGCGCTGGCGGTGGAGTGGGTGCGGGAGGAGTTTCCCCTCCCCGCCCGGGGCCGGGGGGAACCCATGGCCCAGGGACGGTTGGAGGAGCTGTTCCGCCGCCTGGAGCCCGCGGTATTTTTTGACCGGGGTTTGTGCGCCCACTACTTTACATACATGAAGGGGCCCCAGGCCCACTTTGTGCTCTTTGACACGCCCCGGTCCATCCGGGAAAAGCTGGGGCTGGCCAACCGCCTGGGGGTGGCGGCCGCCCTGCTGCCCCAGCCGGAGGCGGAGCCCCACCTGGAGGAGATTTTCGGCCCTGGTGCATAGAAAAATCCGGCCCCGCTCTCGCGGGGCCGGATTTTTGCGGTTATTCCTCTTGCGCCTCCTGTGCTTCTTCACGGGAGCGGTTGACCAGGTCGTAGTACATGTCGCGGTACAGCGCCAGCAGCTGCTGGTTGGTGGATTCCCGGCCCTGGATCATGTCCCGCAGGGCATTGGCTTTGGCCTGCCCCGCCACATCCTCCGGCTCATCGGGGGCGGTTTTGCCGCCCACGTCCATCTGGGACAGCTGGGCAAGGCCGGCTTTCAGGTATTCCGTGTCGCTCTGGATGGCGGCGATCTGCTGGAGCAGCCAGCTCAGTTCTACTTTATCGTTCATCTTAGTGTCCTCCAAACTTATATTTGGCGGGCACGCAAGGCATATGGTATCGTCGGATAGGAAGCGTGCCCTGCCGGTTTTTACAAGACCTCTGGCCCGCCGGGGCCAGGTCGCTTCATATTCTCTGCCCTGCTCATCAACGACATGAATGTTTTTTTGGATGGGTGTCATCCCCCTGTCTCAATGCGTTGCAGATTATTTGGACGCCGTTTTTTGTGATGGGTGCCAACCCCTGTCCGAAATTCAGTATACAAAATTTGGGGCGGCTTGTCAATAGTGCTGGCCTGTGTTATACTTTAAAAACAATATCTGATCGGAAGGAGGCCCCAGCATGAACGCAAGCCGGCGCCGGGCGCGCATATTGGACTATCTGAGGGCGGCCCAGGCCCCCCTGTCCGCCACCGCACTGGCCCAAAAGCTGTCGGTGAGCCGCCAGGTCATCGTGGGGGACGTGGCCCTGCTCCGAGCGGCGGGGGAGGCGGTCACCGCCACCCCCCGGGGCTATGTGCTGGACCGGCCCAGGCCGGGGCTCACCCGCACTGTGGCCTGCCTCCACAGCGGGGCGGATATGGGACGGGAGCTCACGCTGATGGTGGACCAGGGCTGCACGGTGGTCAATGTCATTGTGGAGCACCCCGTATACGGCCAGCTCACCGGGCCGCTGGATTTGTCCTCACGGTATGATATCACAGAGTTTATACGGAAAGTTGAGGAAAACGCCGCCCGGCCCCTGTCCCTGCTGACGGACGGCATCCACCTGCACACCCTGCGGTGTCCGGACGAGGGGGCGTTTGAGCGGGCGGCGGCGGCGCTGGAGGAAGCGGGGTTTTTGGCGAAGTAGGGCAGTGTGCGGCGCACACAGTCGGGGGCCTTAGCAGCCTGCTCCCGACTTCTCCGCAACCTGCGGTTGCGCGAAGTTCCAGCTTCCGCTGGTGGAGCGCAACCAGGTTTTCTGCTACCATGAAGCCATAAAGGAGGTGGCTTTTGATGAAGCTGAACGAAAAAATACTTTACTATCGGAAAGCGGCCAAGCTGTCCCAGGAGGAGCTGGCCGCCCGGGTGGGGGTGTCCCGCCAGGCGGTGAGCAAGTGGGAGCTGGGCGACGCCATGCCGGAGGTGGACAAGCTGCTCGCCCTGGCGAAAGCCTTTGGCGTGACCACCGACGAGCTGCTCAGCGGGGACGAGCCCGCTGGACAAGGGGAGCAGACCCCGCCGCCTGGGGAGGAGCCGCCGGTGTACGCCGCCCCCGGCAATACCGGCGGGGACAATTTTGGCAGGGCAGCGGGGCTCATCGGCAGGCTGGTCCGGCGGTACGGCTGGCTGGCGGGGGTTTATATCGCTGTGGGCGGACTGCCCTTTGCCATTATCGGGGCGCTGGCGCGCTGGGGCTTTGGGGCCATGTTCGCGGCATCCAATGATATGATGAGCGATTTCGGCGGGTTTGGCGGCATGGGGGGCGTGGAGTTCTCTCCCGGCACCCCGCCGGAGGTGCAGCAGGCGGTTTTGGAGGAGTTGGGCATGGCTCCCGCGGCGTCTCACTTCGGCGGCGTGGAGGGCTTCTTCCTGGGCTTTGCCACGGTCATCATTGTCATGGGAGTGGCGATGATGGTCGCCGGGGCGGTGCTGGCGGTGTACCTCTATAAAAAAGGGAACAAAGAACTTTGAACAGGCGCCTGCGCTCCGCTTTTTAGGCAAAACGCCCATTGACAATTTTCCCCTGTCCCTGTATCATAGTCCGCACAGGTGTCTTGACACCTGTGCGGACTTATTTTTGAGAAGCCGCACCAATGGCCGAAGCGCGCAGATGCTGTTGGCAGGGCTTCTGAGAGTTGAGGGTGAGGAAAAATGGAGAAATTCAAAGCATTTTTGAGACGCAAGGATATTGTCATCTCCGCCAAACGCTACGGCATCGACGCCCTGGGGGCCATGGCCCAGGGCCTGTTCTGCTCGCTGCTTATCGGCACCATTGTAAAAACCCTGGGGGAGCAGATGGGGATGCAGTTCCTGGTAGACGTGGGCGTGTACGCCTCCGCCATGAGCGGCGCGGCCATGGCCGTGGCTATTGGCTGGGCGCTGAAGGCGCCCCCCATGGTGCTGTTCTCCCTGGCTACGGTGGGCTATGCCGCCAACGCCCTGGGCAGCACCACCCTGGACGGCGGCAAGGGGGCGGGAGGGCCGCTGGCGGTGCTGTTCATCGCCATCATCGCCGCCGAGTGCGGCAAGGCTGTGTCCAAGGAGACGAAAGTGGATATCCTTGTCACCCCGCTGGTGACGATCCTGGCCGGCGTGGGCCTGTCCGCCCTGGTGGCCCCGGCCATCGGCACCGCCGCCACCGCCATCGGCGCGGTCACCCGCCTGGCTACCGACGAGCAGCCCCTGCTCATGGGCATTATCGTCAGTGTGGTCATCGGCATGGCCCTCACCCTGCCCATCTCGTCGGCGGCCATCTGCGCGGCGTTCAGCCTCACCGGGCTGGCGGGGGGCGCGGCGGTGGCCGGGTGCTGCGCCAATATGGTGGGCTTCGCCGTGCTGTCCTTCCGGGAAAACCGCTGGGGCGGGCTGGTGAGCCAGGGCATCGGCACCTCCATGCTGCAAATGGGCAACATTGTGAAGAATCCCCGTATCTGGCTGCCCGCTATTTTGACCTCGGCCATCACCGGGCCCATCGCCACCTGCGTGTTCAGGCTGGAGATGAACGGCCCCCCGGTGTCGGCGGGCATGGGCACCTGCGGGCTGGTGGGCCAGATCGGCGTGTGGACGGGGTGGGTCGCCCCCAGCGAGCAGGCCGTTGCCAACGGGGCCGCCGCTATCGCGCCGGGGGCCTTCCAGTGGCTCGGTCTGATCCTCATCTCCTTTGTGCTCCCGGCGGTACTGTGCTGGGCCTTTGGCATCTGGTTCCGGAAAATGGGCTGGATCAAGGAGGGCGACCTGAAGCTGGAGTGAACCGGCGGGTTCCGCTTGACAAATCCCCGCGTTTTGCGTATACTGGACGGGTAAAAGGCGAGGAAGGGAAGCAGTACCCCTCCCCCTCCGCTTCAGAGAGCGGCCGGTTTGGTGCGAGGCCGCGCGGAGGCAGGGCGAAGTGGTCCCCGAGCCGCGGAGCTGAACGTTCAGTAAGCCCCGCCGTCCCCCGCGTTAAGGGAGTCGAGCGCCCCGCGAAGGGGAATTCGGGTGGTAACACGGACAAACTGTTCGCCCCGGGCCATATGGCTCGGGGCGCTTTTTGCTGGGAGGGGAGATTTTTGTATTATCAGTTCAAGCTGAACGGCTACAGTTATGAGGACCTGCTGGTCCTCTGCCGGGTCACCGCTGGGTGCTACCGGCGGGCGCGCACGGTGATCTATCGGGCCATTGTGCTCGCGCTGGGGGTGGTGATGCTGGGGCTGGGCGGACTGCTGATTCTGGGGAATTTTCTCTCGGGCGATGGCTTTTCCCTCTTGGGGGCCGCGCTGATCCTGCTGGGCCTGCTGTACCTGGGACTGTCTATTTTCTACCACCGGTTCTCCGCCTGGCGCAGTTCCCGGATGCAGCTTAAGGACACCGGCGAGATCACCGTCACCCTGGACGATGCCGGGGTGCGGGAGCAGGGTCGGAAGGGGGAGGGCTTCTATCCCTACGCCAGCTTCATCGGCTGCTTCCACAGCCGGGGGCGGTACTTCCTATTTTTGGACAAGAAGCACGCCGTCATCCTGCCCGAGGCGGCCATGGCCGTGGGCGACCCCGCCGGCCTGGGGGCCAGGCTGGCCGAGAAGTTCGGAGGCCCCATCCCAGAGGTTTGAACGCCTCACCCAAATAAAATAATCTGCCAGGAAAGGAATGTGATTGGATATGAACAGAGAACTGCCCAAGGTCTATGAGCCCCAGGAGGTGGAGGGCCGCGTCTACCGGGCCTGGGAGGAAAACGGCTGCTTCCGGGGCGTGCGCGACCCCGAGAAGAAGCCCTTCACCATTGTCATGCCTCCCCCCAACGTCACCGGCCAGCTCCACATCGGCCACGCCATGGACGACGCCATAC